>Ga0302347_1000843_pt1 | contig 42475 bp, 25 predicted proteins | sample PhyWR1_FD_202178 | JGI IMG/M metagenome (GOLD analysis project Ga0302347, IMG submission 202178) | Leaf surface microbial communities from wheat plants in UC Gill Tract Community Farm, Albany, California, United States - DLSL W.R1 (v2)... | ecosystem: Host-associated > Plants > Phyllosphere >... | reverse complement strand
TTTTGCCTGCGTAATGCAGTAGCAATCCGTTTTTTTTAGGCTTTACGCCCTTCTTTTCTCACCCGTTCAATATGAATGGTGATAAACATAATTTCTTCTGTTGTCAGCTCACGCTGATAACTTTTCTCTAAGTGCAGCGCAATTTTCTCAGCGCACTTCCAGGCCTTTGCGTAGTTTTCTTTCACCGCAATATGCAGGGAGACATCATCATCTGCCACTACCGTGCGAGTTAGCATCCGCTGAGCAAAGAATTTTAGATGAGTTAAAAAACGCTGATAACTCAGTGATTCTTCATCATATTCCAGCTGGAGCTGGTATTTGACTAAGTGCAATATTTCCTGCATTACACGGGTGATATGCATCACCTCGGGCATCTCATTTTTAAGCTGTGCGGTAACCAGATGCAGGGCAATAAAACCTGCTTCATCTTCAACCAATTCTACCTTTAATCGATCGGCGATAATGGCTCTTGCTTCTTGTCCCAGAGCAAACTCTTTCGGGTACAGATGCTTAATTTCCCACAACTGCACGTTTTTAATCGCCAGCCCTTTTTTTTGCCGCTCGATAGCAAAATGGCAGTGATCGGTTAACGTGATATACAGACTATCCTGCAATTTCCCGAGCCGTTGCGCGGCTAGTCTGATAATACAGTCACAAGTGGTCATCACTTCCAGGGGGATCTGGTTAAGTAGTTCCCCCAGTCGATGTACCATTTCATCACTTTGTAGAGCAAAAACTTTCTCGATTTTATCGTTATCCAGAGTGTCACCTGTACGTTTCTGGAAGGCCAGTCCACGACCCATTACGACCTGCTCGTGACCACGTTCATCCTGAACCACCACCACATTATTATTAAGAACTTTGGCGATTTTCATCGGAACCCCAGAAACAAAAAAACCTGACCTCCGATAAATATCAGATGATCAGGTTTTGCCTGCTTTAAGCAGTAACAATCCAGTTCGCACACTCTATCAGTTTCAGTTCCTGCCTCAATGTGTCACAAGACAGAAACGTGATACAGATCTTATTAAGATTGCTATACCCGTCATACTTCAAGTTGCTCAGGGTTGCTGGCGTTCAGGCAGTCGACTCACATAGTGTGTCTATGCTCATCGGCTGTCTTCTCTTTTCGCCTACAAGTCACTCGAATTATTTAGGGTATATATCAGCAGGTAACCCCAGGCTGAGGTTCGATATCAAGTCCGGCACAATTCTTGCTTCACTTCTGTTTCATTCCAGATATCAGGTTTATTCATGACCCTTTCAGCTCTCAGATTCGTGCTGGCATCGAAAAAAAGTGAAATTACCTGCCTTGAACAACTCTTAAAGATGGGGGAGTTGGTCGGGGCGGTCAGTCAGCTAATCCATGTGCTGCAACGTGAACGCGGAACGGCAAATATATTTTTGTGTTCTCAAGGACAAACCTGGGCGGAACAGCGCAGTGAACGAGCGTTACAGGTACAAATGGCTGAACAGGTGGTTAATCAGCATATTCTGGGTCTTGATTTAACGGGTCAGAATATGGGCAATGCACCAAGATTATTTAGCCGTATCGCTGCGGTATTACATAGTCTCAGTACGTTATCGCTGCTACGTCAGCAGATTCAGACTCTGCAGATAAGTCAGCCCGACGCGATGCGTCAGTACAGTGAAGTGATCCGTACCCATCTGGCACTGGTATTTGAAGCCGCGGATATTTCGGGCGACCCGTCCATTTCCCGCGTATTACTGGCCATGTTTAGCTTTATGCAAGGGAAAGAATTAGCCGCTCAGGAGCGTGCCACTGGGGCTGCAGGTTTTACCGCCGGGTATTTTGACGATGCGGCTCACCGACAATTGTTGGAGCTAATAGAAGGGCAGGAACGCTGTTTCCAAACTTTCAGCGAATTTGCAGATGCGCGTTGCCTGGCCTTGTGGCAGCAGCAATTGAGTATTGATAGCAGTGAATTTGAGCGTTTCCGGCGTATTGCTTTCACACGTATCACGCCTGACGGTGAGGCGGGTAGTGTGGCATTACACTGGTTTGCCGTCACCACCGCACGTATTGATGGCATGAAGGTGGTGGAAGATTTACTGGAAGATATTCTGATGGAGTGCTGCCGTCAGCGTATTCGTGAAACGCAAACCGCCCTCGAACTACAGCAGCAAGATATCGAACAAATCCCACAGCCGGAAAATCATTATTCCTCGTTTATCCCACTGCAACTTAGCCGATCGGTACTGGAGCTGGTCGAGCAGCAGTCACGTCAGTTGCAGGCGCGAGAAGCTGAACTGGCAGCACTACGTGCCACGCTGGCAGAACGGAAGTTAGTCGAACGAGCGAAAAACTTACTGATTCAGTATCAGGGTCTGACCGAGCCAGAGGCACATAAAGCCCTGCGTGATATGGCGATGAATCAGAATAAAAAACTAATAGAAATTGCCGAAGCCATGCTGGCGGTATCCGCGATGTGGGTAAAAAAGGGAGGCTAATTCCAGAGTGGTTGTTGCACTAGGGTGAGCCAAAACAATGTGCATTGCGTTCTGTTGCGGTGCAAATCGGGAGTGATATCGCTAGATATTACGTCTTACTGGCGCATTTTTTAAGTTGGCACACAAACTGCATTAGTTTTGCAATATAGATATCAGGCCAATGGCGGTCTGGTAAGAATTACGGATAAAGACGTCCATTAGCTCTCAGGAAACTGGGTGCTAACTGGACGTTTTTTTTTGGTTATTTTTCAACCTTACAGGAAGCCGCAATGACGCAAAATGACAAAAAAACTTTCGGGGAGTTATCCCGCCGGCGCTTCATTGCAGGTAGCGTCGCGCTAGGCGGCAGCATGATGATGCCGGGTTTTATCAACAGTGTCTGGGCTGCCGGGTCAGACGCGCCAGAAAAAAAAGAGCTACGGGTCGGTTTTATTCCACTGACTGACTGCTCTTCGGTGGTGATGGCGGCAGTGAAAAAGTTTGATGAGAAATATGGCATCAAAATCATACCTGTTAAAGAGTCGAGCTGGGCGTCAGTACGCGACAAACTCGTGTCTGGTGAATTGGATGCCGCACATGTGCTCTATGGTTTGGTGTATGGATTGCAGTTGGGTGTTTCCGGTCCGCAGCATGATATGGCGATGTTGATGACACTCAACAATAACGGTCAGGCGATTACCTTATCGAATCAGTTAAAACAGGCCGGTGTTACCGATGCTGAGTCGCTGAAAAAAGCGGTCGATGCCAGTGATAAAGGTACCTATACCTTTGCCCAGACCTTCCCGACCGGCACACATGCAATGTGGCTGTATTACTGGCTGGCCAATGCCGGAATTCATCCCTTTGATGATGTGCGAAATGTCGTCGTGCCGCCGCCACAAATGGTGGTGAATATGAAAATCGGTAATATGAGCGGTTTTTGTGTCGGTGAACCCTGGAACCAGCGGGCGATTCAGGACGATATTGGCTATACCGCCATTACCTCTCAGGAAATCTGGCCAGATCATCCTGAAAAAATTCTTGGTACCACCTCTGCCTGGGTTGCTGCCAACCCTAACTCCGCACGAGCACTGACAGCCGCAGTACTGGATGCCTCACGCTGGATTGATACTTCCGACGCTAATCGTATTGAAACCGCACAGGTAGTAGCAGCGCGCGCCTATATCAACACCCCGGTAGAAACCATACAGGGACGAATGCTCGGAAATTACGATAACGGGCTGGGTAAACAATGGCAAGACGCCCACAGCATGCGCTTTTTCAATGATGGTGCAGTCAATTACCCCTATCTCTCCGACGGTATGTGGTTCCTGACGCAACATAAACGCTGGGGCTTGATCGATACCGATCCTGACTATCTGGCGATAGCCAGGAAGATCAATCGCACTGACGTCTACAAACAGGCCGCTACCGCAGTGGGGGGGATCAACCTGCCTGCGGACGATATGCGCACCAGCACGTTGATGGATGGAAAAGTCTGGAACGGCAGCAATCCTGCTGAATATGCCAACAGTTTTGCGATGAAACGCTAAGTGAGATTATCGATGACCATAAATAGCAAAACTTCTGGCGGGTTACAGATCCGTATTGCGGTACAAAATTTTATGCAACAGGCGATACCGGCCCTGCTCGGTATCCTCATTCTGGTCGCAATCTGGCAGATTGCCGCTCTCAGTAGCAAAGGGTTTCCGACACCGTTGAAAACCTGGGAGGCGGCGAAAGTGGTCTTTGCCGAACCGTTCTACATTGACGGACCCAATGATATGGGCATTGGCTGGAATGTGCTGGCTTCCTTAAAGCGCGTAGTCATAGGTTTCGGCATGGCAGCATTGGTCGGTATTCCGGTGGGCTTCCTGATCGGTCGCTTTAGTTTTATCGCCAGTATGCTTAATCCGATTATTTCTCTGTTACGCCCGGTGAGTCCGCTGGCATGGCTACCCATTGGTCTGCTGCTGTTTCAGCGCGCCGAACCAGCCTCTGCCTGGACCATTTTTATCTGTTCCATCTGGCCGATGATCCTCAATACCGCGGAAGGCGTCAGCCGTATCCCGCAGGATTACCTCAATGTCTCGCGGGTTCTGAAACTCAACGAGTTTACCGTGATGCGCAAGATCCTGTTTCCCGCCGTGCTGCCGTACATTCTGACCGGTGTACGTCTGTCGATAGGCATTGCATGGCTGGTGATTGTTGCCGCTGAGATGCTGACCGGTGGCGTCGGTATCGGTTTCTGGATCTGGAACGAATGGAACAACCTCAATGTGGAAAACATCATTATTGCCATTCTGCTGATTGGCGTGGTGGGCATGCTACTGGATCAGGGGCTGGTGGCGATTGCTCGCCGTTTTAGCTACGACAATCGTTAGGAGTCTGAGATGAAAAATGACCAAGCTATTATCCGAGTACAAAATGTCAGCCAGAGTTTTCAGACGGCAAAAGGCACGTTTTTAGCACTCGATAATGTCAGTTTTGATATTGCTCGCGGCGAGACAGTCAGTCTGATAGGCCATTCTGGTTGCGGAAAATCGACCTTACTGAATCTGATTGCCGGGCTGAGTCGCCCAACGCAAGGCGTCTTGTTATGTGATAACCAGGAACTGACTGAACCTGGCCCGGAGCGCGCAGTAGTGTTTCAGAACCATTCGCTGCTGCCGTGGCTGACCACCTTTGAGAATGTGGCACTGGCAGTACGCGAGGTTTTCAAAGGGCAGATGAGCAAGGGGGAAATGCAGGAGTGGATTATGCATAACCTCGAGCTGGTACATATGGATCATGCGGCCGATAAACGGCCCGGCGAGATTTCCGGAGGTATGAAACAACGAGTCGGTATTGCTCGGGCGCTGGCGATGAAACCGAAAGTATTGCTGATGGACGAACCCTTTGGCGCACTTGACGCATTAACCCGCGCACATCTGCAAGATGCGGTAATGGAAATTCAGGTCCGCCTGAAAACCACTATTTTATTAATCACCCACGATGTTGACGAAGCGGTACTGCTCTCTGATCGCGTCATGATGATGACCAACGGCCCGGCGGCCAAAGTTGGCGAAGTCTTGCAGGTAGAACTAGAGCGTCCGCGCTCCCGAGTGGCACTGGCGAACGACCCATTGTTCCACCAGTACCGTCAGCAGGTGCTGCAATTCCTGTATGAAAAACATCAGGCAGTGGTCTGATTCAGGGCGGGGTGAGCGTAATGGATAAACCAACTCTGATTATCATCGGTAATGGTATGGCGGGCATACGACTAGCAGAACGGTTGTCTGAACAGGCGCCAGAACGTTTTCAGATAGTGATGATAGGTGATGAAAACCAGGCCGCGTACAACCGCATTTTGCTGACACCCGTACTGTCAGGTGAAAAGAGTCTCGATGATATCGTGACCCACCCGTCGCAATGGTATCAGCACCACAATATCACTTTTATGGCGGGCATTGCGGTCACTGAAATTGACTGTCTTGCTCGTACCGTACAAGCGGGTGAGCAGCTCCTGCATTATGACCATCTGGTTATCGCGACCGGTTCGCGGCCGTTTATGCCGCAGCTACCCGGTGCGGAATTATCGGGGATCTATGGTTTTCGCACGCATCAGGATGTCGCTGGCATTTTGCAGGGGTATTACCACGGACAGCCGGCGGTAGTGATAGGGGGGGGCGTGCTGGGAGTGGAAGCCGCCGCTGCGCTGGCACTACGCGGCATGCGTGTCACTCTGCTGCATCGTGGCCCGCATTTGATGGATCAGCAACTTAATGCCCATGTGGCTGGGTTGCTGTATGAAAACCTGTCCGCCCGCGGAATTGATACCTTGTTGCAGGCAAAAACCATTTCCTATCTTGGCAGTGCCACTGGCGCCGTTCAGGCGGTGAAGCTTGACTGTGGACGAGAGATCCCGGCGCAGCGTGTCGTCGTTGCTGCTGGTGTGCGACCCGATATCGCACTGGCACAGGCCGCAGGTCTGCTCTGTGAGCGCGGTATTCTCGTTAATCACCAATTACAGACGTCCGATCCCTATATTTCGGCTATTGGCGAGTGCTGTCAGTTGGGAGAGATGACCTTTGGCTTGGTCGCACCGTGCTGGCAGCAAGCAGAAGCCCTTGCAGCCCGACTGGCGGGTAAAGAGATGCCGTCTCTGATAACTCAAAATATTCCACTGCGCTTAAAAGTTACCGGCATCAGTTTGTTCTGCGGTGGTGAGTTACATGCCACAGAACAGGCGCAGATCCACACCGTTTTCGATCCGCTTGAAGGCCACTATCGACGCTTGCTATTGCGTAATAACCAGCTGCAAGGCGTGTTGCTCTGGGGAGATATCAGCGACGGCGCTGGCTATTTATCCCGCCTGGGTGCGCCACCAACCCAACAGATGCCATTGAGTATTTTTAATCCCGATGAGCCGTCTGTGATGACCATAAAACCATTAAATAAGCCGTTATCCCCAGAGGTAGCGAGGAGCAATGTAATGTCTAAACCCGTATTAGTTATGGCCGGACACGGCATGGTCGGCCACTATTTATTGCAGCAACTGGTTGAGCGCGAACTGCATCTGCAATATCAAATTATTGTTTTTGCAGAAGAGAAATCACCGGCCTATGACCGTGTTCATCTTTCAGAATTTTTTGCTGGCCGTAGTGCGGACTCGTTATCGATGGTAGAAGATGGCTTTTTCGAATCAACGGGAATTGAGTTACGCCTCTCTCACACCATTGAACATATTGATAGCCAGCACCGCTTTGTCGTTGACAGGCAAGGGCGACAGACCGCGTATGATTTATTGGTGCTGGCAACGGGCTCCTACCCTTTTGTGCCACCGATACCGGGCAACGATGCACCGGGATGCCTGGTTTATCGTACGCTTGATGATTTGTCCGCCATTCAAGCCTGTGCAGCACAAGGTAAAATTGGCGTGGTCGTGGGGGGGGGGTTACTGGGGCTGGAAGCCGCCAATGCACTGAAATATCTTGGGCTACAAACCCATGTAGTCGAGTTTGCTCCACGACTGATGGGGGTTCAGCTTGATGAAGGTGGTGCCAGCATGTTACGCCGTAAAATTGAGGCACTGGGCGTACAGGTGCATACCGGCAAAGAGACCCGCGCCATTGTCGCGGGTGAGGACAGCAGTTATCGGATGGAATTTGCCGATGGCAGCCATCTCGAGACCGACCTGGTACTGTTTTCGGCGGGTATCCGCCCGCGTGATCAGCTGGCAAAAGAGTGTGGGCTAGAGGTGGGGCCGCGTGGTGGTATTGTTATCAACGATCAATGTCGCACCTCGGATCCCACTATTTTTGCCATTGGCGAGTGTGCCTTGTGGAATGGTCAGATTTTTGGGCTGGTGGCACCGGGCTATCAGATGGCGCGTACTCTGGCGGATACGCTGTGTGGCAGTGAAGTGGCGTTTAAAGGTGCTGATATGAGTACCAAACTTAAGCTGCTCGGTGTTGAAGTCGCCTCAATCGGCGATGCGCATGGACGGACGCCAGACTGCCAGAGTTACAACTGGGTCGATGGTCCGGCAGAGGTCTATAAGAAAATCGTCGTATCCGGTGACGGTAAACGCCTGCTCGGCGCGGTGTTGGTGGGTGACAGCAGTGAATACAGCACGCTATTACAGATGATGCTCAATGATATGCCTCTGCCTGCTCACCCTGAAGGACTGATCCTACCTGCTGGTGCGGGCGCGGCGCCGAAAAGCCTCGGCGTAGCAGCCCTGCCTGACAGCGCTCAAATCTGCTCCTGCTATAACGTCAGCAAAGCGGATATCTTTGATGCGGTGAAGAGCGGCTGCGGTGATATGGCGGCGATAAAATCCTGTACCAAAGCCGCGACAGGCTGTGGCGGATGTGCCGCGCTGACCAAACAGGTGATGGAGTGTGCGCTGGCAGAAATGGGCGTTGAAGTGAAAAAAGATATTTGTGAGCACTTTGCCTATTCACGCCAGGAGATTTATCACCTGGTCCGTATCGGTCAGATCCGTAGTTTCGAGGAGCTGATTGGTAAGCATGGTCAGGGCAGCGGCTGTGAAATCTGCAAACCACTGGCGGGTTCAATTCTGGCATCATGCTGGAACGATTACTTACTTAAACCCCAACATTTACCCCTACAAGATACCAACGATCGCTATTTCGCCAATATTCAGAAGGACGGTACTTACTCCATCGTACCGCGTATTCCAGCGGGAGAAATTACACCAGACGGGCTTATCACCATTGGTCAGGTCGCCAAACGCTATAACCTGTACACCAAAATTACCGGGGGGCAGCGTGTTGATCTCTTTGGTGCGCGTCTCGAGCAGTTACCTGAAATCTGGCAGCAGTTAGTCGATGCGGGTTTTGAAACAGGTCATGCCTACGGTAAATCGCTGCGTACCGTGAAATCCTGTGTGGGTTCTAACTGGTGTCGTTATGGGGTACAGGATTCCACTTTGCTAGCTCTCAGACTGGAGAACCGTTACAAGGGGCTGCGCTCACCGCATAAAATTAAGATGGCCGTTTCGGGCTGCACCCGAGAGTGTGCCGAGGCACAGAGCAAAGATGTTGGTGTGATTGCGACGGAAAAAGGCTGGAACCTGTTTGTTTGCGGCAATGGTGGCATGAAGCCACGCCATGCCAGTCTACTGGCCCAGGATATGGATACTGAGACACTGATCCGTACTGTCGACCGCTTTCTGATGTTTTATATCCGCACCGCTGACCGCCTGCAACGCACCAGTACCTGGATGGATAACCTCGAGGGAGGGATAGAGTATCTGCGCCAGGTGGTGCTGGAAGACAGCTTGCAGATTGCCGCCGAACTGGAAAGTGAAATGGAGGCGGTGGTCGATACCTATCAGTGTGAATGGCAAACCACCCTCGCCAGTCCAGACCGTCTGGCGCTATTCAAACCCTTTATTAACAGTCAGGAGCCTGATGAGTCCGTCGTGATGGTCACTGAACGTCAGCAGATACGCCCGGCGACGTCGCAGGAACGATCAGTGATACCAACCGTGACCGTGGATCACCCTGGAGTGGAGGTGCAGGGATGGGTTGAGTTATGTGACTTGAACGCCATCCCGGTGAATGCCGGTATGGCGGCAAGACTGGCGAATCGACAGATTGCGCTGTTTCATTTACCGGATCACCCGCAGAAGGTCTTTGCACTCAGCAATCATGAGCCAGACAGCGATGCCAACGTGCTGGCCAGAGGCATGCTGGGGGATGTGAAAGGCGAACCCGTGGTGATTTCACCGCTCTATAAACAGCGTTTTCGCTTGCAAGATGGGCGCAGTGTCGACGATATGCACAAGGGGCTGAATGTCTGGCCAGTGAAAATAGAGAATGGCCGTGTCTGGGTACAAGAACAACCGCGGGTGACGGAACCTAAAGTCGCTAAAATCATCGCGATGGCTAGCGTATGAATAAAGCCTCTGTGACCGAATCTACACTGACAACCTGTGCCTATTGTGGGGTCGGTTGTGGGGTCAGCATGCAACAACAGGAGGGTGGTTTTACCGCCAGCGGTGACCCGAATCATCCGGCCAATTATGGCCGTCTGTGTGTTAAAGGCAGTGCCTTGGGAGAAACGCTGGATTTGCAGGGGCGTTTATTGCATCCAGAAATTAATCGTCAGCAGGTCAGCTGGTCCGAAGCTCTGGATGCGGTAGCGACAGGATTACAGACGATTATCCAGCAACATGGACCGCAGGCCGTCGCATTTTACGGCTCCGGGCAGTTGCTAACCGAGGACTACTACGTTGCTAATAAACTGATGAAAGGATTTATTGGCGCCGGGAATATGGATACCAACTCGCGGCTATGTATGGCTTCGGCGGTCGTGGGATATAAACGGGCATTTGGCAGTGATGCGGTACCCTGCAGTTATCAGGATCTGGAGCACGCTGATTGCGTGATCCTGACGGGTTCAAATACTGCCTGGGCGCATCCGGTGGTTTACCAGCGGCTGGTGCAGGCAAAAAAAGAGCGGCCTGAGATGCGAATTATTGTTGTCGATCCGCGCCAGACAGCCACCTGTGATATTGCTGATTTACATCTTGCCTTACGGCCGGGAAGCGATGCAGCGCTGTTTTGCGGTGCGTTAAACGCAATGGAACGCAGTGGAAAACTGGATAACGATTTTCTGCAATACCATACCGAGGGCGTGCTCGAAACCTTGCAGGCGGCGCAGGAATGGACGCTAGCCAGGACTGCTGATTTTTGTGGTTTGAGTATTGAACAGCTACAGGTGTTCTATCAGATAGTTGAGAGTAGTGAGCGACTGGTGACGCTCTATTCCATGGGGATTAATCAGTCCAGTTCCGGGGTAGATAAATGTAACGCCATTATTAACTTACATCTGGCGACCGGCAAAATCGCGCGTGTGGGATGCGGGCCATTTTCAATAACAGGCCAGCCTAATGCCATGGGAGGACGTGAAGTTGGCGGGCTGGCGAATCAGCTGGCATCGCATATGGGATTTACCGCAGCAGATATCGATAGGGTCGGGCGTTTCTGGAATAGTGATAATGTCGCACAATCGGCCGGATTGAATGCAGTGCCGCTGTTTCAGGCGATTGAAGAGGGGAAGATTAAAGCGGTGTGGATTATGGGCACTAATCCGTTAGTATCCTTGCCGGATGCCGACAGGGTGCGTGCCGGGCTGGCGCGCTGCCCGCTGGTGATTGTCTCCGATATTATGCGCGATACCGATACTACCCTGATGGCAGATATTTGTTTACCGGCGCTGGGCTGGGGCGAGAAAAACGGTACCGTAACCAATTCAGAACGCCGCATTTCACGCCAGCGTAGCTTTCTACCTGCTCCCGGAGAAGCCAGACCAGACTGGTGGATACTTAGCCAGGTCGCGCAGCGGCTCGGTTTCGCTGAGGCCTTTGACTGGACACATCCTGCAGAAATTTTTCGTGAGCATGCCGCGTTATCGGGTTTCGAAAATCACGGCTCACGGGCTTTTGATATCAGCGGACTGGCACACCTTTCTAATCAACAATGGGATCAGTTGCAGCCGATTCAGTGGCCGGTTAATACTGACAATCCTCAAGGTACTGCTCAGCTGTTTGCCGATAAGCGTTTCTTTCATCCCAATGGTAAAGCGCAACTGATTGCCATCATCCCCCAATTACCGACAAGCCAGCCAACAGCAGCCTACCCGCTGGTGATGAATACCGGCCGGATACGCGATCAGTGGCATACCATGACGCGAACCAGTAAATCGCCCCGTCTGATGCAGCATATCAGTGAGCCATTCTGTCAGTTTCATCCCGACGATGCGCCGCATATCCAGCCAGGCGACCTGGTACGAGTATCCTCATCCCATGGTTGGCTGCTACTGCGTGCACAGCCCGATAGCCTGCAACGGCGAGGGAGTGTTTTTGTCCCTATGCACTGGAATACCCAGTTTAGTCAGCAAGCGCGGGTAGATGCGTTGATCGCAGCCCATACCGATCCGCTGTCGGGGCAGCCAGAAAGTAAACATATGCCGGTTAACCTGTGGCGGTGGAAAGCGGCCTGGCAGGCGGAATTATTTATCCGCGGTGAAGATATTGCTCCCCCCTCTATCGCCTACTGGAGTCGCATCACCCAGCCGGGTATCACACACTATCTGCTGGCCGATTCCTCACGGCCTGAAGACTGGCGTGTCTGGTTAGACGAGCAAACGGGTAGCGGGCGTTGGTTATGCCAGGTGGCCGATTTGGGCGATAACGGCTTTAATTTACTGGCCTGGGCCGACGGCCAGCTGCAACTGGCATTTTATGCCAGTCAGACACAGCCTTCGCCAGACAGAGCAGCGGTAGTCGCGGCCTTTAGCCAACCACCAGACAGTGCTCAGGCGCGTCTGGCATTGCTGGCGGGTCGCTCTGGTGGCAATAAAGCCCCGACTGGCGCGATTATTTGCAGCTGTTTCTCGGTTGGTGAAATCTCCATCACCGACGCGGTCCGCAGTGGCTGCCACAGCGTACAGCAACTCGGTAGCGCACTTAAATGTGGAACCCAATGTGGCTCATGTATCCCGGAACTGAAAAAGATTATTGCCGGTCAATTTGCGCTGTTAATGGAGGGGGATTGAACCTGCTCAGATAATATGGCAACGGCGGCAGTTTCAGTCTCAGATAAGGGGAGAGGGACTGGTTTATATTCGGTATAATCTGAAAATGATGAATATTGGGAACTTTTTTCATCTACTTACATTTTTTCAATTTCTTTTTATAGACCCTTTTAAAGAAAGGGTCTTATTAAAATAATATTATAATTTTCATATAATTATTTTAATTTCTATTTACAGCACCTTCACCATCCTCTTATTGTTCTATGGGCGATTAATTTCCTTTCTACTACTCACTTATTGTTATTAAGACTAGAGGGTGAGTTTAATATCTATCTGATTAGATTGATTTTTTTGATAAGCATTGTTCTTTTATTCGAGCGGATATGCTGTTATTTCCAGCAGCGGTTATGCCAGAAGTGAAAAGATGACAGATTAAAATTCGGCATATACTGTTTAAGTGAGACTGTTTTCTACTCAGTAGTTAACTGAAATAAGTGTCAATTGTGTTTTAAATGCAGCTGGAAAAACGTCTTTCACACTGGTGTGCATTTTGGTCGGAAAGATAGTGGTGTTGGTGCCATATCATGGAAACATTTTTATATCAGCGAATAGCGATAGTTTCCCTGGTGGAAGTTACCAGACAGCAGAAAAGAAATAGTTGTCATAAGGAAATAACATGCTGAATAAAATAACTGGCGTGGTCTTGCTCGCCATTGGATTAATTCTACTGTATATGGGCGGTCAGCTTGCTCTTGTGGGGGGCAGTCCATTCTATATCGTTATGGCAATAGGCCTAATGGTTACCGCAGTACTCCTCTTTTGTCGTAAACCTGGTGCACTTTCTCTATACGCCCTGCTGATGTGGATAACCCTGGCTTGGATTATCTGGGAAGTGGGTATGGACAAGTGGCAATGGATCCCGCGTGGTGATCTGTTTGGCGCAATAGGTTTCTGGCTTGCAATGCCTTGGATTGTTAAGCCTCTCTACCGAGGGAAACGCCGTTTTCATCCATTCCTCGGCAGTACAGTCATTATTATGATTATCGTGGTGATTGGACTCTGTTTTTATGATCCGCTGCCACAGGCAGGAAAAATCACTAATTTCCGCGAACAACTGTCTGATACCAAACCTGATACTGATTGGGTCGCTTATGGTGGGAGTAATGCCGGGCAGCGTTTTTCAAATCTCAATCAGATCAATAATAAAAATGTTGGGGATTTGGAAGTCGCCTGGACCTACCACACGGGTGATGTACGTCAGGATAAAGATGCCTCTGAGTACACTTTTGAAGCCACGCCACTGAAGGCGAATAACATGCTTTATTTGTGTACGCCACACAGTGAAATCCATGCTTTGGATCCTCAAACGGGTGAAGCGAAGTGGAAATTTGTTCCTGAGAAAAATCCTTCTTACTTACAACAACATCAGACCTGTCGTGGCGTCAGCTATTATGAAGATGCGCCTGTTCAGTCTGAAAGCCCAGTCGTAGAAGATGCTACCCCGGCGATGTGCAGTAAACGCGTGTTTAATGCCTCTCCTGATGCGAAGCTCATTGCTCTCGATGCAGACACAGGTAAACTCTGCACCGATTTTGGTAACAATGGCATTGTTGATCTGCATGATAATATGGGTAAAGTTCGTCCACATGCCCTGATGCAGACCGCAGCGCCTCTGGTTGCCGGAGACAAAGTGATTGTCGGCGGATCAGTGATGGATAATGGCTATAATAGCGGGAATCCTTCTGGTGTGATCCGTGCCTATGATGTGCACGATGGACATTTAGTCTGGAACTTTGATCCTGCTAATCCTGAAAATACCACGCCTATTGCTGCTGATGGTCAGTATCCCCAGGATACACCTGTGGCTTGGGGAACACTCAGCGCTGATATGAAAAATGGCATCGTCTATGTGCCATTTGGTAATGCATCCCCTGATGAAGTAGGAATTGGGCGTGACGCTGATAGCAATACTGAGAAATTCCGCGATACGCTTGTGGCTTTAGATCTGAATACGGGAGCGTTTAAATGGCGTTACCAGACTTCCCATCATGATCTCTGGGATCGCGATAACCCGTCTCAGCCTTCTTTGCTGGATATCGACTACGATAATAAAAAGCAACCTGTTGTCATTTTACCGACTAAAACAGGTAACCTTTTTGTACTTAATCGTTTAACGGGTGAACCTGTTTATCCAGTACAGGAAGTCAGTGTCTCGACTGAAGGTGGCGTTCCGGGTGAAAAATTCTCACCCACTCAACCGGTTTCTAGCCTGAACTTTATTCCTGAGCCACTGACTGAGAAGTCAATGTGGGGGATCTCACCCTTTGATCAGCTGAGCTGTCGTATTGATTTTAAATCACTACGTTATGACGGTAACCCTTGGACACCGGCTACCGAACAAGGATCGCTGATTTTCCCAGGTAATATTGGTGTGTTTAACTGGGGTTCTGTTGCCGTTGATCCAGAACGCCAATTGCTGATCGCTGCACCAGTACGTCTGGCTTATAAGTATCATTTGATCAAACGGACACCAGAGACTGAAAACGATCGTCTGTTTACGAAAGATGGACAGCCGTACTGGAATGAAAACTTCCAGGGCGACTACGCGATTCAGATCCAACAGCTGGCGTCTAACTTGGGTATTCCTTGTATTGCGCCACCTTGGGGACGTATGGTCGGTGTAGACTTAAAAACGGGTAAAACCGAATGGCTGCGGCGTATTGGCACGACTCAGAACCTGAAAACGAGCTTCCTCCCTGGCGGCTTCCCAATTGGGTTCCCTATGGGAATGGTTGCTCATGGCGGGCCATTGATCACTGGCGGTGATTTAGTGTTCCACGGTGCAACTGCTGATAACTTTATCCGCGCTTATGACAGCTCAACAGGAGATATCCTGTGGGAAAAAGAACTTCCAGCAGGTGGCCAGGCAACGCCTTCAACCTATATGGGGAATGATGGCCAGCAGTATGTCGTTATTGCCGCAGGTGGTCATGGATCACTGGGTACTAAACAGGGTGATAGTGTCGTCGCTTATAAATTAAAATCAGCACCTTAAGTAATGAAAAAAGGGTATCTGTAAACTTTCCATAATCTTGGGCGGTTTATCAGGTGACTCTCTGGGCCTGGATTCGGTACTCTGCCGGACTCAGGCCCTTTAATATCTGGGAAGGATCTTTATTCCTTTTTCCAGGTATGTTGCTGGATACCTAAAGTTCCAGAGAGCGTTTCCACAGCATAAAATCAAATTGCTCTAGCTTATCCGCTTTGGTTCGCCACGTTCCACTGGCGGTGGCAATGACCTTCTCAAACAGACCATCAGCGATTTCTGAGAGCGGCGTTCCCTCGATAATCGGTCCACAGTCATAATCGATAATATCCGGCATCTTTTTTGCGAGCTCGGAGTTGGTAGAAACCTTGATAACCGGAACGATAGGGTTTCCTGTCGGGGTGCCTAACCCGGTTGAGAAAATAACGATATTACATCCTGCTGCAACCAGCCCTGTTACCGCATCAACATCATTTCCCGGCGTACAGACTAATGAAAGGCCGCTCTCAGCCATGGGTTCGGCGTAGTCGCATACTGCGCTAACGGGTGCTCTACCCCCTTTTTTCGCGGCACCGGCAGATTTGATAGCATCAGTAATTAACCCATCAGCGATATTTCCTGGGCTGGGATTATCGGCGATGGTGGTGCCGAAAAAGTTAGCAATATGTTCATAGTTTTTCATCAACGACAGAAACTTCTCTTTGAGTTCGCGAGTTATGCAACGTTGAACGATATCTCCTTCTGCGCCGCACAGTTCCGGGAACTCCGCGAGTCCGGAAGCACCGCCCAAGGTGACAAGGCGGTCTGAAACCTCGCCCATTGCCGGGTTAGCACTGATCCCTGAAAAACCGTCCGAAGCGCCACACTTCACACCTATTTTAAGGTGGGAGAGCGGAACCTTCTGCCGCTTATCCACGGGCGCTTCGCGAATTGCGTTATAGGTCTCGGTTAATGCATCCTGCATCATTTTTTCTTCGCTACTCCAGTCCTGCTGTCTGAAGTAGATAACTGGCTTGCTGAAGTGCGGATTTTGCTTCGCGAGCGCGGCTTTGAAATCGATAATTCGCGCTTTTTCACAGCCCAGTGCAAAGACGGTGATACCGAGAACATTTGGGTGATTGGAATAGGCGGCAAGGACGTCACACATTGTCATGCTATCTGAGGTCGCACCGCCGCAACCGGAATTGACGGTAATACAGCGAATGCCGTCAAGATGAGGGAAAGGCAGATGCCGTGTATCGTTTAAGGCTTGGGCAGAGGTTATCTGACGAGCGAAATTTTTCAGTCCGTTATTGGCATAACCGAGAGCGTCGTTTAGCGCATCGGTGACGCGCTGAACGTTGCGGTTTTCACAGAACACCAGTGGAATGACCAGCCAGTAGTTCGCCGTAGCGACTCGGCCATCTTCACGCACGATCCCCTCGAAGGTGCGTGACTCCCAGGAGGATACGTCGGGCTGTTGCCAGTCATAGAGGGCGATATCATCAAGCGAAACCGGGGCTGCATAGTGCTTGATATTCTCGGTGGTGATGACTTCGCCGCGAGTGATGAGCTGCGTTGCTTTACCGACCGGTACGCCGTACAGAGAAACGATATCGCCGGGATTCACATCCTGAGTAGCGAACTTATGTTTAGCTTTGACATTGCTACGCAGAACGTACTCTTCATCGTTCCAGTTAACTCGTTGGTCTTTGCGTAGATTCTGTAGCGCAACGATTAAGTTGTCAGTAGGGTCAATTTTTAAGATGGTCTGCATTTTATTTATCCTTTTTATAAACACATCAGGTCGTTAGTGGTGGGGAACCCCGACGCCGGTTGTCTCTTTTCTGCCCGCGAGTGCAGCAATAAGCCCTGCGCAGCAGAGGGTGATGAGGGATAGTGCGACCAGACCTGCCGAGTCGTTACCGAAGAAGGCATCGACTTCTACGCGAATGAGTGGTGCCAGAAAGCTACAAAATGCGCCCATGGTAGTACAAAATCCGATACTGGCAGCTAGCGCTGAACCTGACACAATTTGTGCTGGGAAGGTCCAGAAAATAGGTTGTACAGAGAGGAAACCAATCGCTGACAGTGACAGGGCAGCAATAGCCAGCACTGGGCCGGACCAGGCAGAAACAAACAGGCCTAGCGCCGCCGCCAGCATACAGATGACTGAAATCAGAACCCGGTAGGCTGGCATTTTGTCCGCCAGACGCGGAATGTAGTAGACCCCGAAAGCAGAACAAGCCCAAGGTATGGCGGCGACTAACGACTCTTTAAAACCGAGTGAAGAACCCATCAGGGAGGCAACTTGCGAAGGCAGAAAAAACATTAACCCGTAAACACTGATCTGGATGGTGCCGTAGATGAGTGCCAGGTGCCATACTTTAAGGCTTTTCAGAGCAGTGCTGACGCTACTGGTTTCAGTCTGCTGCTGCTCCTTTTGGAGCTGTTCAATCAGCGCTGTTTTCTCTTCTTTGGTCAGGAAGCGAGCTTTGGCTGGCGTATCATCAAGCCAAAACCAGGCAAAGATCCCCATGATAATTGCCGGGATCCCTTCGATAAAAAACATCCAGAACCAACCAGGTTTGCCGAGAAATCCGTGCATTTCTAAAAGGGCACCAGAGATTGGCGAGCCAAAGGTTAGCGCTAAGGGGACGCCGAGCACGAAGATACCGACCACGGATGCCCGTACCTTATTAGGGAAGTAGATAGAGGCCAGCAACAGGATACCGGGATAAAAACCTGCTTCGCCTAATCCCAGTAAAAAACGTAAGACAATAAACTGAGTCTCCGTCTGGACTAGACCGGTGAGAGCAGAAATTACGCCCCACAGAACGGTGGTAATACTTAACCATTTCTGTGCCCCAATCTTATTTAGGATCAGGTTGGCGGGAATACCAAATAGCGCATAGGCTGCGAAAAAAATCCCCGCGCCGAGAGCAAAGGCGGAATTAGAGAGTCCAAGATCCACCTGCATAGCTTCTTTGGCAAACCCCACGTTTACCCTGTCGATAAAGGCGATGAAATATAAAATAAACATCAGGGGAACCAGGCGCTTCCACGATTTACTGATTGCGGAATTTAAGACTGGGTTATCGTAAGCTGTAATTGTTTTCATAATACCTCTGCATTGGGATCAGGCATTAATTTCAATGCCGGCACGGGAAAATATCCGTTGAATATTTTCGCTCTGACAGGTTGAGAGAGTGCTAAAAGGTGGCATGCATCGGTCGGACTGAATAATACCGCGTAGCTGTAACGCTTTTTTAAACGTGGGAATAAACGGATCGTTAACGGCATAAATATCCATTAATGCATCCACTTTTTGTTGATACAGCGAAACTTTGCTGAGATCGTTATCGTGAAATGCCTGCATCCAGTCGCGGAATATCTCAGGGCAAATATTGGATAATCCACCGATACATCCATTCCCTCCAGATAAGATATTGTGTGCAAAGTTATTGTCATAACCGGCATAAACTTCAAACTGCGGTAGTTCAGATTTGACTAAGCGAATGACCTGCGAGGTATGGTTGGTATCAGGAATGGTATCTTTCAGACCGATAATATTCGGGAACTCTCTGGCGAGTTTTAGACAGACTTCTGGTGAGACGGAATAACCGGTGCGATCCGGGAAGTTATAGATAAAGATTTTAGCGGCAGTACGGCGGGCTATCTGGCTATAAAATGTATAAATACTTTCATCTGTCAGACGGAAGTACCATGGACTGATAATCATGACACCATCAAGCCCACACTCATCAGCATAGTTTGCCAGCTCCACACACTCGTTAATATCCATACGGCTGGTTCCCGCATAGGCCTTTATTCCATTGCGTGGGAATTCAGATGCCATTTGAATAATTTGGCGGGATGTTTTCATATCCAGGGAGAAGAACTCGCCGGTACTGCCCATAACGACAAATCCCGATACGCTATTTTTAATGAAATCGTACAGACGAAAATTCCCTTCCGGATCCAACCTGCCATATTCGTCAAAAACGGTTATTGCAGGGGTAATGTAACGACTTTGCATATTTCACCTCTTGATGTTCGTATATGCGAACTCTGTTTGTGTTTTAAATTTGATATACGTAAACACGCCACAGATTTGAAGTCAAATGGTGGAAAGGTGGCTGGGTAATTGATTAACTCAATGAATTGATGACGAAACAGACAGGGTAGTCAGATGCCACAGTGAATAATTAAATATTGTAATTGTGTGGTTAATCACAATTCCTGCGGCATAGCTTTCGAATAAATCAGTAGTTTTTGATATCGGGTAGCTTGTTCAGTACGCTTTCGATACGATATTTCGCGTCTTTTAATGAACCAATGACCTGCTGTATTTTTTCATCAGTGGCGCGGAAAGAGGGGAGTGAGACACTGATTGCTGCCAGAATGATGTCTTTCTGCTGCAAAGGGACAGCCAGGCAGATGGTATCATCGTTAATTTCCCGATCGTCCATAGAATAACCATTGGCTGCAACTTGCGCTAGCTGCTGACGAAGCTGGGCTATATTGGTTACGCTACGTGCTGTGACGGAAGGAAATCCTTGCGGATAGAGTTCCAGAATATCTCCGTCGCTGTGTTTATACAGAAGCGATTTTCCCAATGCGGAACAGATTGCCGGAAGGCGAGTCCCTATCTTAGATACCAGTTGTACGTTTTGCGAGCCCTGTACTTTATCAACATAGAGCACCCAGGCATCATCCAGAATTCCGAGCTGGCAAACCTCATTGCATTCATTGACTACCGCATGCATCTCGCTATTGATCATTTTAATCCAGAACTCTTTTTCGACTGCTGAACTGGCAAGAACTGCGCATGAGATCCCAAGGGTATAGATACCACTATTCGTGTCGTAACTGATATATTTTCGGTATTGCAATGATTTGAGGATAGGAAAAATGGTGCCCTTTGAAATGTCCGTTTTGAGTGACAACTCAGAGAGTGTCATTCCATCCACATTGGCCAGTGTTTCCAAAATAAGTAAAACGCGCTCGGTAGGTTTATGAAGTGTCTTCATATTTTTCCTTATAACAGCTCACAGGAAAGCGTTCTTTAACTAGCCCTATTTAACTACAGATCCCTACTTATCTGTAGCCCAGCCAGAATCTATTTTTTCCGTTTGTTATTTCCTTACTGCTCTTTTTACTCTTCCATTATTGGAATTATCAGGCTGCCTTTCCAGTGCCAGGCAGCCTGAGGTACTGATTAGAAATCGATCGTGGCGGAGAGTTTCAGAGTGCGAGGTTCGCTCTGAGTAATGTAAGTACCACTGTCATCGACTGAAGCCCAGTATTTCTCGTCAGTGACGTTTTCGATATTTGCACGCAAAGTGACGGTCTGTGCATTGACAGGTATCGCATAACGTACCCCCATATCTAAGCGAGTCCAGCCATTGAGTTTGATACTGTTGGCTGCATTCGCATACTGTGACCCAGTGCGGGTCAAGGTACCGGTGGCTGTCAGGTTACGAACCCACGGGAGATCCCATTCACCACCCACAGACCATGAATAACGCGGTACACCCACAGCATCATTACCGTTATTCGACTTATCAGTCGCTTTTGTAAGCTTTGGATCTATCCAAAGCGCACTACCCAGTAACCGCACGCCGTAGACTGGCTCGCCAAAGACATTTAGCTCAGCACCTCGGCTGCGTTGTTCACCATACAGGCCATAAATACTGTCAGCATCAATAAGACCGACCGGCTTTTTAATTTCAAACAAGGCTAAACTACCGCCGATGCGGTCGAAGTCCATTTTTACGCCAATTTCGTTCTGTTTGGACTGGACGACACCAATAACATTACCGGCGTTAAGGGCGCGAGTCGGTGCTGTTGGACCCGGTTGCAGCGCTTCAATATGGTTGGCATAGAAAGAGAGGGGTTTCCACGGTTTAAAGACAATGCCGTAGACTGGAGAAAGTTTAAAGGCATCAAAGCGGGTTTTGGGATCTTCTACGCCTGCATAACTGTAGTTACGTATCCGAATTTCCTGGCGTCTGGCACCCACAGTTAAATGAACTTTGTCATCCAGTGCTGATAGCGTATCTGACAAAGAGATCCCATTGTTAATGGTGCGGCTACGTATGGTCGGATCGCCTAAATCACTCGCGGATAATGCCGTTTCAGGATAAGGCACAGGCCACGGATGATAAATATTATTCCCTGCCGCCGTTTTTGAAGCTGACATGGTATAGGCGGCACGGGTTTTGCGATAAATGCCAGAATAACCCAAGTTAACATTGTGACTGATAGCCCCAGTATCAAATTTACCGCGCACGCCAGTCATACCAGAATAGGAATCGGCAATATAGCGAGTCGTCAGTCGAGTTTGACTTGTATCACCCTGATTATTGGTGAGTTTAGGAGTGCTGTAACTCCCTTCTTCGTCATTTTCACTGGTTCCTAAACCGCCATAAAGCGTCCAGTCACTTGTCATGTCATACTCACTGCGCAGCGCTGCAAAGCGTGTCTGCATATCGGTATAGACCCACGGCTGACTGTAGTTAGTGCGATTATCTGGAACGGCAGGAATTTCTGTTGCAGTACCCAATCCAACACCAATTCTTCCGTGATGGACGGTCTGTTTTTGATAACCTGCATCTAGAGAGCTACGTAATTTATCGCCTTTATAATCTAAGCCAATGCTGGCTAGAGAGGTGCGGTTTTTCTGATCATGAATTTGGCTTTCCCCTTCGCGATGAAGCGCATTGACGCGAACACCCCAGCGGTCATTTTCACCAAAGCGACGGCCAGCATCAACATGTCCGCCAACTTGTGAAGCACCTGTATAGTCCGCGCCAAGTTGTAAATTAGGTTCTGAATCAGCACGCTTGGGTTCGACATTGATAGCTCCTCCCACGCCAGAACCACCAGGAGGGACACCATTAAGAAATGCTGTGGAACCTTTAATCACTTCGATACGTTCAGCAAGTGCAGTACTGGTTACTTGACGTGGAAGCACACCATACAGACCACCATAAGAAATATCGTCGCCATCAAGTAAAAAGCCGCGTATGCGATAGGACTCACCGAAATTTCCATAACCACGTACCGGTTGGATAGTGACATCATTACGAATGATATCGCTCAGTGTATTGGCCTGTTTATCGGCAATCATTTTCGATGTATAGCCAATCACGTTAAACGGGACATTGCGTGCATCCTGCTGACCGAGAATACCTAACCGCCCACCATTTGCTACCTGACCATCTAAGTAAGTAGGCACCAATGCATCGCCGCCCGAACGGAACGTATCATGGGGCTTTGCTACCACTGTGATGTTATCTTCAGTAGAGACCGTCCCTGCCTGAGATGTGGTCTCTGCTGAGGCTGCAGTGAAGCAACCGAGGCTGCTAGAGATCAGCACAAACAAAGGTGCAAAGGGGAAAGCTCTGGTAGTATCAGTCGAGCGGGGCATAGCAATTTCCTGTGAATGGGAATGATTGTGATTACTCTTTAGGTTGTCGTTATCATATCCCAAAACGTGAATATATTAAGCTCAGTTTTTACGTAGCAGCCAGATAAAGTAGGGTCCTCCACAAAGTGTGGCAAGCAAACCGGCTGGAATTTGAAAAGGAAAAAGTAATGTTCGGCCCAGCCAGTCAGCTATCAGCATCAGCCCCATCCCCAGTAATACTGCAGTAAGTAACTGCGGCATCGCTCGCCTGAAACCTAGCATGCGTGCCATATGAGGAGCCATCAGGCCAATGAAACTGAGTGGGCCTACGCAGAGCGTGGCTGCCGCAACAAGTACTGCCGCTATCATCAATATGATAAGTCGTGCGTGGGTAAGATTAACGCCTTGTGAACGTGCTGCTTCTTCACCTAAAGGCAGCAGTGTCAGCCAGCGACGCACTAACGGAATCGTACTAATCACCACGAGCGCCATCATCCCGCTCAGCAATGCCTGCTCAGCAGTCACTTTCCATGTTGAGCCGGATATCCAGGTTAATATTTTACCGACTTGAGGATCCCCGCTAGCGAGATAGAGCGTCAGAAAAGTAGCAAATACTGTACTCAGTGCCACACCCGTCAGTAGCAACCTTGTAGGAGAGAGTCCACTTCGGGTCAATAACAACATCAACAAAAGAGTGAGTGCAGCACCTGAAAAACCGGCGGGCAGTTGCCAGGCCATGCTACTGCCTGGTACAACTAAGGCTAAAATAACGATGGCACAGGCTGCCCCACTACTCACCCCTAGCACTTCAGGACTGGCCATTGGGTTACCGGTCATACGCTGAACCAGCATACCTGCGGCGGCTAGCATAGCCCCTGCTGCCAGAGCAGAAAGTACCCGTGGCCATCGCCATTGCCACATCTCTTGCAAGCTAAAGAACCAACCATCAGTCTCACGTCCCAGCCCCAGAGCTAATAAGATAGTGAGGCAGAGCAGTATGAGTGAAATTGCCACCAGATTGACACTAAGGCGATGTTCAACAGTAGGGGAAGGGACCGTTTCGGTGCTGAGCCGGCGATGTTTTAATTTGGGTAATAGAGCAAGCATCAGGGGCGCGCCAATAAAAGCAGTAACAGCACCGGTGGGCAACGTTAGCCATATGCGGCTTATCCAAATAACCAGCTGGTCACTGATAAGTAGCAGCAGAGCTCCAATAAGCATAGAGGCTAATAAGCGCGGGAGCAGGCGACGTATCCCCAGCAGCCCTGCGAGGGTAGGGGCAAAAAGACCAATAAAGCCAATGATACCTATACGGCTGACCAGTAGAGCACTGAGAACAATAGCAAAAAGTAAACCGACTACTCGGACTAAGGTCAGTTTTAACCCGAGACCTCGTAGCACGCTATCATCAAGAGAAAGCAGGCTCAGAGGACGAATCAGTAGCAGAATGCAGAGAGTAATAATCAGCAGGCGCGGCCATAAAAATGACACTGCTGACCAGTCATACTGATTCAGCATCCCACTGCTCCAAATAAAGATATTTTGTAGTCTTTCATGATTAAACAGTGTCAGTACACTTTTCACAGCCCCACAATACAGCCCCATGATCAGGCCTGCGAGTATCAGAGTGATCGGCGACATCCGTTTACCCCAGGCTGTCGCTAAGACCACTCCGCCGACTAATATCGCTCCTGCTAAAGCCGCCAACTGGCGATCGGTTTCGCTCGATTGAACCCAGAGTAGTGTAGCCAGTGTGAGTCCAAGTTGAGCACCTGATGCAATACCAAGTGTTGCGGGTTCAGCGAGTGGGTTACGCAAAATATGCTGGAAGAGGCATCCGGCAAGACCGAGTCCAGCTCCAGCGATTAAGGCTAAGACCGTTCTGGGTAGCAGACTGTAATGAAAAAGCATTTGTTGTACTTGCCCCACCTCCGGTGCTGAAACCGCCTGCCACCATTGAGCTACAGGAAGGAGTTGTACAAAGTTAACACTGGTTAAAAAAAGTGCGAATGCACATACTAAAGTACTGACTAGACGCACAGAGCCTCCGGCAATAAATTACAAAACCGCATAGCCGAATAACTGCCACCATAAAACCAGACCGCAGGCAAAAAATGGAGTTGTTTATCGCGAACGAAGGGCATCACTTGCCAAAGAGCGGAGTCAGCGAGAGAGTGGACAGGATCATCATCTCCATGGGTTAAACAAAGACCGATAGCCCCTTCAAGATTGACTAGTGTTTCAATACCGACAATCGCACTTCCCCAGCGATTAGTTTTACCATCCCATGCATTGTGCAGGCCGAGACGACTTAATAGGTCATTAAACAGGCTCTGCTGGCCAAAAATCATCACCCGCTGGCTATCAAGAAAGGAAAAAATAATCAGCGGTTTATTGACAGGAGGAAGCGCGGCTTTGGTTTTATCAATATGGCGATGAAAGTGCTCAAGATGATTCTGTGCTTCGGATTCTGCCCCCAAAAATATCCCTAACCGTAGAATTTCGGTTTCGAGCAGAGTCAAAGGATGCCCATGTTCATCATAGAATGAAGTTTCCCAGGTAGGGGCAAGGGTTGCCAGCGCTCTTGCCCCAACACCAAAACCTGAAGAGATCACGAAGAGAGAAGGCTGCATACGGGACATTAGTTCATAGTTCGGTTCATTACGTAGCCCAACATCAATTACATGCTCAGGTAGTGCGGGTTCGGAAACCCAGCGGTGGTAGTTTTGTTTATCAGCCACTCCCATGGGCATAACACCACAGGCGATCAGCATCTCAATAGGTCGCCATTCGAGTGCGATAACTCTTGTGGTGTCTGGCTGAGCGGCATAAGACATTTTAGGTAACATTGTAGCCAGAGAAGCGCTGGCAGAAAGCAGTAAAAAATGTCGACGACTGAGTGAAATATTCATAGAAATGGCAATAATTATTATTCAACATTTCTATTATGCTGTGTTAAGCCAAAGACTGCCAAGTAAAACGGAAAGTGTATGGCAATTGTTACCTGTATCTCCCCCTCGGCAGTGTTTGCGGGGTTAAGAAAGGTAGGGTAGCATCATGCTGAGAATCTGGGTTCAACTTTAGGTGTTATATGAATTATTCTGGTTTTTTTAATGATACGCCGATTGATTCTATTTTTTTATTTACTATCACATTTTTATTATCAGTTTTTTTCGCTTATATCGGAAAGTTTATTTTTAAACGTAAGAAAATTAATGATGAATGTGGTGATGATGACGCGAAGATTATATTAGGTGCTATTTTATCTCTGTTAGGTTTGTTGATTGGTTTTGTCCTCTCGATTTCAATCAGTGGTTATAATAACCGACAGCAAACAGAAGAAAATGAAGCAATGGCTATCGGCAGTGCTTATCAGCGGATTCAAATATTAGAGGGTCAGGAGCGAATTGACTCTCTGAATTTATTGAACCAGTACTTAAATTCCAGGATAGAATTTTTCAAATCAGGTGTCAGCGATGATAATAATCAGTGGCGCTTAATATCTTTAGAAAAGCAATCGAAGCTATGGGATATAGGGGTTAAAGAGGCGAAAGCATCACCTAATCCAGTGATAGCATCAGTATTAGCTGCGTTTAATGAGCTTTATCTTTCAGAGCAAAAAACCATGGCTAGCTGGCGACATCAAATACCCAACGCAGCCTGGTTCTTATTAGTGTTCTTTGCCGTCTGCTCCAATGTGTTAATCGGCTATAATATGCGAAAAATTCAAGGTAAAAACTGGCTTATTTTCATTCTTCCCTCATTAACCACGCTGGCATTATTTATGATTGCGGAGATAGATATCCCCGGTGAAGGAATTATTCATGTGACGCCCGATGATTTAATTTCGTTAAAATCTTTTTTATTTAAAGCAGGGTAGCAATGAGTTATTAAACAATCTTTGATTGATAGAGCACTGTTCAATAGAACAAGTTTATTTTTTGCAGATAGTATGGCTGATATAAGCCATACTATCTGCAGTGCTGTTGCTACTCTAAAGGCAATTTCCCTATTAAAGAGAATGGATTTCGCCTGTCATTGTGTTGAGGGTAAAGTTTTTCGACGGTGCACCGTGCAGGTATTTATCAATCACCGAAAACAGGCTGGCAAAGCGTAATCGAAAGACTGTCTCAAAACTGTCATTCTCTGACAGCTTCTCGGGTGCTGCTGGTAAGCTCTGAGCTAGCTGGCGGGTCAGCAATTGATACTGCTGTAAACGTTGGGGAGAAATATCCGCTAACGCCAGTTCATCAGCATTACGTAATCGATATACATCGGTGGCCAGCACATAGCCATCCCAGGCACTAAAATCTGCTAGCTGCATTCCTGCCTCACGTGCCAGTTGTTCAGCCTTTGCCTGAGCAGCCAGCCATTTCTGGTTATCTTTCTGCAAGTAATGCTGTGCGATATTGATACGTTCAGGCGTTTCTCCTTTAGCACAGACCTTATTCTCCTCCTCCAGAGGTGTTTTCATGATTTCCTGATAAGGCGTCTGGTTATCGAGTTGACTCAAGATCAACATATCGGCACCATTCAGGCTGAACAGTTGCTGGCGAATTGCACAAGGCCATTCGGCAGGAATAAAACGCAGACGCGCCAGTTCACGAATATGCCAGTTGGTAAAATCATAGTAATTACTGGCCTGCAAAATATCCTTATTCCACAACTTCGGTGAATGCGTTGCCTGTAAGTGTTCCCACTCCGTCTGATAATGTTCAAACAGCTCGTTAAACCGAGGCACCTTATCCAGCACCACGGTCTCAACCGTCATGGTGACCGGGCTTTGCGGGCTGACAATCTTGTAGGCTGGAACATAAGCTGCCATTGAGGGAGCCTGAATATTGAACAACACAGACCCATCATCATATTTGCGCACACCCGTATCATTGAAATGCATATGACCGCCAATATGAATACCAATCCCTGTTTTCGCCAGCGCATGAGAAGTATCTTCCTGCGGGGAGCGTTTTAGCTGAAATTTTCCTTTACCGAAGATGGTTTCCAGTTCCGGGGCTGCACCGTTATCAAACTCCACCATAGGGAAATGGCTGAAGGTCAGCAGGATTTTATTCTGTTCTTTCGCTCGTTGGGCCACTGAAGCCATCCAGGCGATAGTTTGCTGCTTATGCGTCAGCATCTTGTTATACCCGGCATCGCCGGAACCCGAAAAGCTTGCTGCATCCGCATGCAAGGGGTCCGCATCGGCTTTGGGCAAATAGACGTTTGCATCCACCGCCATCAGCCATAAACCGGGAACAGGCTCGACCAGATAACTGCTATCGGTAACGTTAAAGCAGGGGCCATAATCCGCCTGGCGATAGCTCCCGCCGGTTCCCTGGGCGCAAATCTCATATTGCCGTTCGGCAAACTGACTGGCTTCACGCGCTTTGGTATAACTGTATTCATTGTACTGGTAGCCGCTGTAAGGCGTTTCCCAGTAGATATCCTGCTCACGTGGGTTCAGACCAAAGTTACCCATGGTATCGAGAACGTATTCATAGCCACGGTGAGCCACCTCCTCACTACAAATTACGGGTAGCTCCTTACCCGCATCAAGCACTGCGCTTTCTCCGGTATACTCTTTGCAGTCTTTCATACCCCGACTATAAATGGCCTGATTTTTACCTCCCTCTCCAAGATAATCACTTTTACCACCTGGCATATCAAAAGGGCGATTAGGGTCGTGATTACCCGGAGTGGCGAAAAAGCGCATGCCATATTTTTGTTCATACTCATCGAGAATTTTTACCAGACCACGCAGATGGACTGACTGGCCGTCATCACTGAAGTCACCGGGTAACGCAATAATCTTGATACCTTTACGACCCGCATCATCCAGTGCTGCGCGCAGGGCAAAGTAGTTTTCATTAAACAACCGGGTTGATGTCAGCTGAGCATACATGGTGCGGATAGTCGCCTGTTTTCCGCTCTGGCTATTCTTGACGCCGTGAAAGCTGCCATCCTTAAATTCACCATAAACATCATGAAAGTGAATATCTGGCATAAACGCCACCTGATAGGGTGTTATCGTTTGTGCCAGTCCAGTGGTGCTCCCGGCCATTAGCAGAAGCGCACCAGATAAAAAATTATTTTTCATTGGTCACGTCTCCTATTCTGCAAATGCCGGGTCGATTTTATCCCGGCCTGCCGCGCGTTCAGCCATCACTTCTTGCTCAAAAAACTCGCGCAGTACACTGACTGACAGACCAATAATAATTTGTAGATTATGGCCGTTACGGACAACGCCAAGTGCACCTGCCTGCTTTAATGTTGCATCATCGGCGACGAGTGAAGGATCGTTAATGACCAGACGTAAACGGGTTTGGCAGTTGCTGATGGTATCAACGTTATCGCTGCCGCCAACACAGCGTAAAATAGCGATAGCTTTCTCTTGATCGGACGACTTCTTGCGAGAAGCGGTGGCCGTTGTTGCCTGCTTATCGCGATAATCCTGTTTTGAATAGAGGCGAACTTCCTGATCTTCTTCACCACGTCCCGGGGTCATGATGTTAAATCGTAGAATGACATACCGGAAAACAGCGAAGTTCAACCCGGCAAAGCCGAAGCCGATAGCCAGATGGATCCAGATTAAATGCGCGTGGTTTTGTGCATAGAAGATCCAGTTAAACAGGATCATATCGTTCATTCCACCGCCCATAAAGCCCACCACCCCGGCCAGATACAACACCATGCAGAGTACTGCGCCGATCAGGGCATTAAGCAGATAAAGCAGCGGTGAAATAAAGAGATAGGTAAACTCGATAGGTTCCGTGATCCCGACACTCATCGCAGTAATGATCGCCGGGATCACCAGGGCCGCTACCACTTTTTTCTGACTCTTATTCGCGGTGGCATAAATCGCTAACCCCGCCCCCAGTGAACAGAACACACTGATGTTTCCGTAAAGTGAATAACCTCCTGCCGGAAACTGTTCGCGTAGTGGTACGGTTGATGCCGCGTAAGTAGAGACGTTCTCGATCCAATGGGTGTACAAACCGCCATCCACTACCGCCGGGCCAAAAAAGAACGGGAAGTAGACGAAGCGATGCAACCCTGTTGGCACCAGAATACGCTCCACAAAAGCGAACAGCCCAATACCCAGGACATCCGCTTCAATATAGAACGTCTGCATAGCATTGATACCTAACTGGACTTTAGGCCAGATGAGGCAGGTCAGATAAGCCAGTGGGATCATGGTAAAGAAGGCAATGATAAAGACCAGCGCCATTCCCTGAAAAATGGAGAGATAGTCGTGTAATTTTTTCTCAAAAAAGCGGTTGTGGATCCAGGTGACTATTCCCCCCACTAGCAGCGAAAAGACGATACTGGTATCCAGAGTTTTAATGCCTCCCACCAGTGCCAGTCCACTTTGACCGCCGACTTCCTGGTTGAAATCGACACCAAAATCAGCCCCCCAGAAAGTGAGCATTCCATTAGTGAAATAGTTGAATGCCATGTAGGAGAATAGGGCAACCAGCGCCGCACGGGCCTGGGCTGATTTGGCCAGACCAATAGGCAGCGCCATACAGAATAACAGCGGGAAATTACGGAAAATAGTCCAGCCGCCAGACTTCAGCAGGGTCATGACTTTATAAAAATTGGAGTCCGGACTGGCAAGCTCGCCCATAATACTCGGCATGGTGAGAATATTGGTGACGGCCAGCAGCAAGCCCGTGAAGGGCAGGAAAGCTATCGGGACAGCCATTGCACCACCAAAAATCTGAAAAGCACCCATGATATTGCGTTTTTTCATTTATTATTATCTCCAGGCTATCAGTCTTAGAAGATTAGGTCACAGAGGTTTTATATTGCCGAGCCAGTTACCCTGCTCTATCTCCAGTAGCAGTAACATGGCTAAGGCCTGAGCATAGGGAACAGGGGCCATTGCGATATCGCAGTAATACTGAATATCCCAGCCCAGCATGGTGCCGCGTGATGCTTCGAGAACCATTCCGTCTTCATCAATTCGCGTAATAACGGCGTCAAATGCACGTAGTGCATGAGCGCTTACTGCCTTATCCAACACACCCATACGTACACCACGCAACATGCCGTAGGCGATGGCTGCTGTGGCGGATGACTCCTGTGGCGACATAGGGTCATCGAGCACGGTATGCCACATACCATTTTCAGCCTGTAGTTCACATAGGGTATGTACCTGCCGGGTGACGACCTGTGTCAGGAAATGGCGTATAGATGGATTAAGATCTTCCCCCAGCAGGGCAATAAATTCGGGAATAACCATGGTTATCCAGGCATTGCCACGGCCCCAGAAAACACCAGCGAAATGGTGCTTATCGACGAAGGTCCAGCCGTGATACCAGAGCCCGCTTGCAGGGTCGCTGAGGTAGCGGGTGTGAAGCAAAAACTGATATTCCGCTTCATCTATTAAATCGCGACGCTTGAGTACCACCCCCGCAACGCCCAGAAAAAGGCAAGTCATAAAGAGCGTGTCATCCCAGAGTTGTCCAGTATTGGCTTGCTCTTTCACAACATGCTGCAGGCCACCTTCTTCCGTTTTTGGCAGGTCATGCAACAGCGTATCTGCCCATGCATTGACCCTTTGTAGCAGGTCAGGGCGCTGATATTCTCCAGCCAGCAGTGCCAGAACGATCATGGGTGAGGTGGTATTGATCTGTATTTCTGGTAACCCTTTGGCTATCTGCTGCTCATACCACACCAGAACAGCCTGTTTTAGCGCAGCATCCTGACGAAATTCAGCATAACGCCAGTAACCATACAGCCCGATACCGACCTCCCATTCCCACTCTTCAAAGTGGATAGTGAAACCGTCGTTACTCCCGACTTCATGCAGATTCTTTAGACGACAAAAACCGCTCACCACGCGATCCAGAGTGCCCATCAGTTGCTCTCTGTTCATCTTGGTACTCCTTTGGTAAGAATACGTGGCCCGCTATCGTCAAGCTGTGGGAAAGGGGGAGAGCTATCCATAAAGGTAAAATCCTTATCCAGGGCAAGTGTCATTGCACGTGAAGAGAACTCTGCGAAGGCATCCTCATCACCATATCCCGCTTCGATATACCAGAGAACCTGCCGTCCCATCGCACGGCACTCCCTGCCTGCGGTCAGGCCATCCTCGATACTTTGCAGTGGAACAGAACAGAGAATGAGCGCAAAAGCGTTACCGGCACGAACCAGACGAGCACAGTCTGTCGAGATAACCTGGTCAAAGGCGTTGACTGGAAGGTGGAGATGGGTCCAGGGCAGGGCATCCTGATCGTCGATATTCCACTGCACCAGTAATTGGTTTTCACGTTGTTCGACACGGGGCATAACACCATTGCCAGCCCAGAATGAGGGGCGTTTCTCCCCACCGGGTTCGTCCTCTCCTGGGTGATTTATCCAGATTCGGGCTTCAGCGCATGAGGCAAACTGCAGGTCAACCAGATGCTGCTGATGACCCGGCTGGCCTGTGAGATGATCGACACATGACGATAAGATAACCTCTGGGGCTTTCCAGACCACGATGTTACCTCCGCCGCAGGTATACCACGCAGAGAGTTCTCCCCCATTCATATCGGCATACTGTTGTGTAATCGCAGGCGGTATATAATCGCTGGCACAGAACATCGGCAATGAGGCACATTTGCGATTATAGATACCCTTACCCCAGGCCACTGCTCCATAGGCCGAAAGTTCTGTCAGACTTCCCGCTAACAACTCCTTTTCATATACTCGGCCCATGGTGCCAGCTGCGACACCATGCTGGTAATGCAAGGCACTCAGTAGCATCAGACGATCAATACACTGGCCTGCTCGCGTGCGAATGGTTTCGCTTTCTGCCATCTGCCAGAGAGCGAACAGCCCAATGTAGTCCACGGGATAATAGGGTGCAGAATTCCACTCGACGAAGCCGTGCTCTTCCACGGCATCGAACCACCGCAACAGACGGGCTTCAGCAATCGCTTGCTGTTCATGCCCATAGCGACCAGAAGCGATGAAACGTTCATCAGGAAAGCACTGCCCTGCCAGATATTGTGCGGTATGAAAACAGAGGGCGTGATTCTCACTCCAGAACCACATCACATCACAGCCCAACTCGTCCAGCCAGTAGCGGTATCCCAGCACAGTAGATTTCACCCGACGCCACAGTGGGGAAGGGAAGTGCTCCCCATGGTGATAACGCCAAATCCACAATAAAGGTACCAGGGAGAAGTCAGAGCAGTCTTCACGGGCACTGATCCGTTGCAGCGTGCTGTTGAGCAGACTTTCACTCTGCGGGCCATATTCATGAAGATGCATCATCGCCAGCAAACGACAGGTACGATCCATGCCATGGGCAGCGGTATAGCGTAGAGACTCTTGCTTACGCCCAGCCAGAGTCTTTGCCCTCGTCAGCGTCGGGATTTCTGGCATGATATTGATGCCGATGCTACGGGTCAGCGATTCCGCACCGCGTTGCAGTGTCAGACGTAACTGATAGTGCGCTTCTCCGAGAGTGTCTGGCAGTGGGAGGGCAAGTGATAGATCTCCCGGATTAAGCTTACCAAAATCAAGGGACTGAGCCTGGAAGTTGTCGTTACCCATACCGCGGATCTCTCCGCGTAGGGCAGTGTTATCCAGAGTCGGAACGGTACAGTGAATACATACGGTATGGTTGAAAACGGATAACTCCGGGCGTAAACCGCTGACAAACTGACTCAGTAGGTCGGCAGATTGGCCCTCAATACCAGGTAACCCGACTCCGAGTGTCAATGAGTCCAGATAAACCATACTCAGGGCGAATATCGTGTCACGTTCAAACAGTTCATCAAGGTGTACCAGCAGACTATTTTTGCCTGCATTCAGCGGGAGTTTCACCTCGCAGTGCTGCATCGTATTCCGTGTGAAGGGGGTGAAACAGGCTATCTGATTTTCTGCATTCCAAATCCGTACTCCTCCACAGGTACCCAGGCGAAAGTGAAATTCGCCATCGACAGGGGCAAATAGATCCACTTTCAGCCAACGCTGTCCGTGAAACGGCAGATGAGAGAAATCAGAAAAAGAAACGGTATTATTTGGCCCAGGAAGCGTCATTTCCTCGCAGGTAAGTGCCTGAGTTGGGTCAACAACACGTCGGGCATGTGTGTGCTGAAATACACGGCGGCAGAATGACTCACCTTGTGGGCCTGAACCGTTACGAAATTGATAATCTATAACAGGATCAGAGACTTCACCGGTATAAAATTCAGCAAAGCGATGCATTTTTGCTGCTGAGAATAGAAAACGCGTCAGCGCCTCGCCCTGTGCTAATTGCCAGTCACCTTGTGACATATTTTCTTTATCTCCTGCAGGACAGATTCATTCAGCCCGTATCATCAATGGCTTTGTAATATCCGTCGAGCAGTGGATGAAAGGTATTAGTAAGATATGGATGACAACTCACAAAGCAGGGAGGAAGTGGCCCGATAACGTGATTGTTATCATGTTTTTTGTGGGCAACGAAAATATCATTGGGATGGTTATCACAAAAATTTAGGGGGCAAGAAATTTGATGTGACAGATATCACATCAATATCGCTATCCCCCAAGCATGGAACGGTTAACCTTTTAAGGTCCGTAGCTCTTCACTTAAGCTGTCCGCAAGAGCCATCACACGGGTGACATCGAACAGGACATGTAAGCCAGGAGAGGCATCCGCGTGTCTGGTACAGTAATCCTCCATTTCCGCAGCACACCGGTACAGTTCTTGAATATTGATCAGACTGATTTCGCGCATACTCCAACTGTTCTCCACCTCTTTAGCGAAGTGCAGGGTGAAAAATGCCTTTTGGGCATGCAGAAACAGTTGGCAGTAGAGTGCAAATCCCTGCCACTCCTCTAGCCAACGCTGTTTTAAGGTCCAGGGAAATTGGGCAGTGTCCGCAAAGCGTAATGCTTGCTCATGCAATACGGCGACAGCATCGCGCGTCTCATCTTTCTCAGTGGCAATAAGGGAGAGACAAGTGGCTGATCTCTCTACCTCCCCTTTGGTGAAAGAGATATCGCGCTCCGAGCCTGGTAACCAGTGATTACGGTTAAGCTGCCCATAGAGGCTCCACACCGCCTGGCCGTAACTTTCTGGTACCTGGCTGTGGCGATGGAAAACATGGTCACGCACATAGATAGCCTGATATAACACTTGTCCGGCTTGTTCCATAAGCGTACTAAACTCAGTAAAGACCTCTGGTTCAGGACGCCAGCCGTAGCTTTCATCAAGCCAGAGCATCAGTAACTGAGACTGTGCGAGATGGATATTATTACTGCGCAACATGCGGCTGCAGGCAAACAGATTACATTCACTCAATGTGCCCATTACCCAGTGGTTATCAACACCTTCCCAGCTTGTTTTACAGACCGCACCGCGTATTGCAGGGTTGCTACGACACCACAACAGACGTCCCTGTAGCTCGTTAATACGCGGAAAAGGGAAAATGCCCCAGCCCACCTCTTCACCCAGCAGATCCAAATCCACCCATACTTCTCGATCACGAACGGCCAGCAGAGCTGGGTTATTAGGAAAGGAGGGCCAGAAACGCTCTGGAGTCACTTTTATCGAAACTCCCACGCTTTCTGGTAGCGGACGGATAGCCTCCAGGACATTCTCGAGATCATGATTCCCGGCAGGGAAAACCCGCAGCACCAGATGTTTGTTTTCATCCTGTACCGCCCTTGCAAGAGCCGCGAAGCAGCGACTGTAGAGAGACAGGCTTCGGGCATCGTTCATTTTATCGTCATGGGTCCCGGAGAGCTCCCAGTTGGGACGTGAAACCGGAAGCAAGCCATCGGTATTAGAAATAGCGACCAGAAGGCCGCTCAGGGAGGGAATTTGCTGGCAAATAAGTGAAACTTTATCAGCCAGGTAGCGACACCAAAAGTCTGCGTCGAAGCGTACTCCTCGCTCGGCATCGAAGAGATGCGGATGGGCACAAAGTAAATCAGTGGGGAAACTTAGCTCCTTTGCCTGCAAGTAAAACCGCAGCCCTTTGCGCTGGCACCGTTTAGCAAGCCGGTTCAGATAGACGCAACGGGCACGCTGCTGGCTGGAAAGATAATCATTATAATTATGAGGAGTATACCCTTTGGGTGAGACCAGCTTATTAAACAAGTCTGCCTGTCCAACAATCACAGTGTTGAACTCATGGGAAACGGCATATTCTACCAGTTCACAAGCCTTATCCCAGTTCCAGTACGCCTGGTTGTTTAATTCCAGTGCTCGTGTCTGCCACATTTATTTAACCCTGTTGTCATTCATTTTTCCTTCCGGTAGTGATACCACAGAATATAAAAAATAAATGTGCGAGAGAGATAATGTTGCGATCAGTTATCAAAGCTGAAATTGAATATTCAGAATATGTGGCTGTGATACGGGCAAAGATCTGAGCCTGATGTGGGGAAAACTGACCTCTTCTTCCCGGATGTTACCAAAGAGAAGAGGTAGTGATACTGATATGATTATCAAAGACCCAGATAGGACTTACCTTGGTCCAGTACCACATTACAAGCTTTGGTTTTTAGCTGTTTACCTAGCTCTGTCTCCCCCAGTGCATTGAGATCCAGTTTTTGGTTACTGCCAGTATTTAATAGTCCGGCAATTCCCTGCTGGTAGCTCGTTTCTTTGGACTGCTTGGTATTACTGGTCAGACCCAGTTTGGATTGGAGCTGATCGGTTAACCCATTGACGTTATTGACCACTTTATTGCGGATACAATATTCCATTACGCCAGTGGCGTTGGTCATACTGTTAGAGGCAACGGCATTATTGCCACCACCAAGGAGTTTGGTGATGGTGCCAAGAGAAAGTCCTCCATCCGTAGTATTGGTGGCATTTTTACTGCCCGAGCTATTCCCTAGCAAGTCAGAAGCTGCGCCATTGAGATTTTCTTGCCAGCTAGCTGCGTGGGCAGTACCGCTTAATAAGCAGATAGCCCAGCCAACGGAACATAAGGATTTGGTCATTTTTTTCATCAATCTGCCTCTGTACTTACTCTGTCTGTGTTCTGTATTAGCAGTTTAGTGCCGGGTTTAAGGAAATAGTTCATAAGCGTATGTGAAAAGCAGGAAAATAGGATCCCTCCACCTGTTTGTGACTACTCAAGATTGACATCCTTCTGTAAGTATCCCTGCAAAAAGAACCTGCGGTTAGCCCATGCCCTAACTGACACAAACTTTCGGGTGTTGATTCACTGTTTACTGATAGGGCGGAAAGGGGAGACATCTGCCTTTTACTGGGCGACTATCGTCAGGGTATCTACGCGGGTCTTATCTGAATTTCAAACACGAGGGAGACTCATATTCACTCTACGGGTCTTTTAGAGATACTGACTTATTTGACTGGCTGAGATAAGCAGAAATTTATCAGGACGCCAGAAAGCAAAAAACCCGCCATAGGCGGGTTCTTCTAAATAGTGGTGCCCGGACTCGGAATCGAACCAAGGACACGGGGATTTTCAAAACTCGTGCCAGGATTGTTGTTCGAGGTGGCCGCTTTTATCAGCAAGCTAAACTCTGTGACTCTGGCTGGGGCAAGTCAATCTGTATGTTCATTGGCTAATTTTAAGCATTTACCTTTCTCATAATAGCCCCACCAGTCAAGTTGCTGACCAATGATGGCTACTATAGATGGTTTGTCGTGGGGTAACCCTTTTCTCCAACTTGAAAGATCGATGCCAGAAGGCGTTGGGTTTGGTTCAGGGTGTGTGTGCCATTCGCCTATATAGGTAAGAAATCCGCCAGATGTTAACCAGTGTCGATCAACTTGCTGTTGATGGTGCTGTTTTTTACGAGTAAAGCCAAAGCGAGTTGCAACATCAGCAGGGCCAGGTTCAGTGATTTGGGTGATGATTATATGAGGCGGGCGGACTTCCCCAATTAGAACTCCACCTTGTTCACACTGATTTTTATGCAACTGACGATATTTATCTAAAGCTTTCAGCGCAGCGGTTTCAATAATTACCAACCCTCCGCTCTGATTTCTGAGGATCAACTCGGAATTGAGATCAGGAGCAAACACTACAGTCTCCATATTTTCCTAACTTTCGACGTCTATGGTGTACAACTTTACCTGTTGAATGTTGAGCGTAAGTCCATGGTAGTTTTTCATTGAGGGTATTCAAAACAGCTTCCTGAATCAGTGCTGCCGTGATTGTACTTACACTTGCGTCATAAGGCGTAAAAACACTGCCACAAGAATTACGGTAAGGTGAAGAGGGCTTGTTGGATTCGCTAAGTACCGTAAGCTGTTGGGTGCATGCATAGCAGGCCTTCCCGTCGTCGATCATCACTACAGATGCCATACCATAGGCGTCATTGTACCCGTGGATGAGAAAAGGTGGACGTTTGGAAGAGTTGCGCATTAAATAGCCCAGCATTTTACCTGTGGGGGCATGTCCTGTTGCATCAATTACAATATCGTAGCCACGAATCTTTTCTTCTTTCATTTCCATACGATATGGAAGTGTATGGATATTCACACGGCCTAAGGCGTCTCGTTTAAGATATTCACTCAAAGCTTCAGATTTATTCCAGCCTATATACGTTGCTGGTAGAGCATGCCGGCTAAGATTACCTGGCGATAAGAAATCTCCATCGCAGAGGGTTAGTTTGCCTGTATTTCCTCGTCCAGCACCAACTTTAGCTAGTAGTTGGGCGGCAAAGCCCCCGATTGTTCCACAGCCAATTATTAGGATTTTCTTATTCTCAAGATCTAAAGGGGCAACGCGGTTTCTTTGTTGTATTTCTTGTCTGCTTATTGAACGAATACACAGGCGCAGTATTGCACTTGTTGCGTGTTTTGCTCTTAGCATCGGGATGACTGAGCGAAGCTTTTGCCCATTCTTTTTTCCACCATGCTTGGTTTTTCTTTGGGCGTGGTGCTGCAAGACAGTACGTGCACTTGACTGGAAGTTGATCTCAAAACCAATTATTCCCTCATTAGCGATATCCAGTAAAGCGATCTGCCTGTCTTTGGTTAAATTTTTGAGTATTCCTCTCGCGAGGGAATCATGGGCAGCAAGGTCAGCAGACTTAAGCCAATCAAAAACTTGGCTAAGCGATTTAGGAGGCCATCTGATAGGGGCTAAATCGTTGTAAGCAACTCTGACAACTGTCACATTGCTGTCTTTTTCCTGAGTTAATTTTTGGTCTCGTAACCTGTACCAATCATCCCTTTGTTGGGGCTCAGTGAAGATAACTATTTCCTTGCTAGCTTCTCCTCCACGCGAGATTACAGCTTTCAGTGATCTGTAGGAGAAATCCTCTTCTGAAAGTTCTCCTGCATTACCATAGATATAGGCATCAGTAAGTCCATCCCAGTAATTTACAAATTCCCCCTGAAATTCAATTTGTCGCAGTTCTCCATCCGAGACAGCGTTATTCAGCGCTTGCTGGATAAGGTCATCTAACATCCCAATGACTGCTGGCGGGTACTGTGGATTCCAGTCTGCGGTGTCTTGGTTTACAAGACATAATCGCTGAAAGCTACTGATATGTGGCAGGGTTGTACCAATAAATTTATCTGGTCGACTGATAATATAAACTTCCGGCAGGCGACTAAAATCTTCGTCTGGATCTATGACCGCGACAGTAAAGTTACCCTCCTTGGTCTGGTAGATTTTGGTGTAAACATCCCAATCCCTGTGCAAGGTGACTGGCAGATCGATAATGCAGCGACTTTCAGAATATAGAAAGCCGCTTTGCAGGAATAGATTATGGATAGTCACTATTAACCGCTCGTCATAGAATCTTTCATTTGGTTTTTCGGCTGAGGTTGTCGCGGTTGTTGGTAGGCTGGCATTGAAGCCCAAGGTTTGATTATCTCCTCATTCAAGACCCCATCCCCGAACAGTTCATTCAAGAGTTGAAGTGTCTGTTTTTTTGTCGGTGAGTCTTTGAGCGCCGCATAAAGTGTTGAATACAACTCATCAGCTTTGGAAATAATCTGCTGGATAACAGCTTTGTCCATATTTTCTTTAGGGAACAATAAGCGTCCATCATCAGATGTATCTGGGCTTTCAACGCCCTCTGTTAGCTGAGCTGGCAATCTTTCTGTTACAGCTAACAGAAGCTCGCTGTGATCTAGCGAATTTGGCATTTTGATATCGTCGAAGGTATCAACAACACACTTCATTAGAGTGATAGAGGATAAGTTTGGATCTTCCCATTGAACATCACGCCAAGCTTTCAGATAACGGCAGATTTGCCGCATTGGTTCTTTGTGACGAGCTACAGCCCTCTTGAACCAGCTGGCAACAGTTTCTGGGTCTGATTTTATCCATTTATCATTCCCTCTCACAGCCAGGTAAACGCAGTCTTCTTCGAGTTGTACTTTTGCAGACTTTGACAGATAGCGTTCATTCGCTGTTATAGAATCCATGGTCATTCTTGTTGCAGCAACTTCTCGTGCCACAAATTGCTCTTTGGGGATCGCATACATTGGGACATCAACATGCACATCTTTCTCTTTGATAATAATTCTTCCACAACTAGGCAATTTGGTTGCTTTCCAGCCGACATTTTCTTTGGCTAACGATGCTAAGGAGGCATCGACCAGCAACAGTAGCAAGCGGTGTCCCACCAATGGTTGTTCTTTGAACATTTCCATTGGCATGTATGTACCATCATCGATGTCCATCTGCTGTGGAGGCAGGTGATAGGGTTTATTGAGCGTTTTATAATTATAACTTCCTTGAACCCAAAATCTGGGCTCCGTGCTCAAAAAAGCTTCGCGAGCATCATCACTCATATTAAAAAGAAGTTTCGCAACCTGTTGAATATCTTCATGGTCAAGGTAGCGCAAAAATGTTTCCCGTACCGCATTTTCCACAAAAAGCATACTAATTGCGGTATGCGGCGTTTTGATCAGCATTTTGATTACTTCTTTTGCTTCTTCGAATACGTCTTTTGTACGAGTTCTTATGATCGTTTTAAGTTTTTCAAGGAAAGCAACATCCTCTCTGGATGGTTCCAGCCTTTTCATAAGACCGTCATTGGAACTGCTTAAATACAAGTGTGCTGACCACTTCATTCTGGTTTTTCCTTACGATCAAGTGGATGGATGAAAGCCGGAGCCTCCATGCTAAAGAATATCTTAAAGAGGTTATCATCGCCGGTTGCCGTTGTTGCGACTGATTTCCCCCAGGCAACAAGAGCTTTCAATGATTCCGTACTCGCATTATCCAGTGATATGAGCTGCGCTTGCTGATCGGGTACTGTTTCATCAAGTGAGAAATATCGCTGAGGGTCTCCTTCATGATTGAGTGTTTTGTTTGCCATGAAGCCATGCATTTTCTGAGAGGAGGACATGACAGTTTCTATGAGTGCTTTGCCTCCGCCCCATAGCCCAACGTAACCCGGTGATAATTTAGTGATATTGTTGGGATTGATACAGAAATCATTCGACAGGGTACCGATGTTTAGAATTTTGATATCTTCCGGTGCCAAGCCCAAAAACTCTTGACTGTCAAGGTAGTTGAGTGCTTCGTGGTAAGCGACAAAGGAAGGGTTGTTTGCCAATAATCCTCCATCAGCAAAATAGGCACTCTGGTTTTCAATATAATGAGGCAAGAAATATGTAGGTGCAGCAGATGTGGCCATTGCAACATCTATTAGATTAAATTGATCATCCCTTGTGAATCGAGAATTATGACAGGTTTTGATGTACAAAGGGCGACCTGTGCTAAGGTTGATCGTAGGGATTAGCAGGCGTCGTTTAAGCATTCTGACCGTTTTGCCATTTCCTATAATCCCCGTTACTTCTTTTTTGAGATGGGCAGCATTGTAGAGGGGGCACCATAAGCGTTTAACAAACTGATGGACACCTCGTAGCCAGCCGGGAATCCAACTATATCGAGGGAAGATTGCTGGGGCAGCAGTATGAAATTTAATCTGCAAATCTCTGGCTTTCTGTCCGTCAGCTAAAGCAATTGCAATGATCCCGCCAATAGAGGCACCTGTGATCATGTCAAAGTAGTTACCTATGGCCAGATCAGGGTTGTTGGTACGCTCAGCCATAACTCTTTCAAGTTCAGCGAGAATAGTTATCGAGAACAAACCGCGAACACCGCCCCCATTTAGGGACAGTATTTTGAATTGTTTTTGAGAGTCGTCCATGGAACCTCCATCGTTTTCAAATGTAGAATATGGGGTAATCTGAGCAACATTCAAGGTTATAACGAAAGAATTTCGATGATTAAACCATCAGTTTGTATAAAAAAACAGTGTTTAGACTTTGAGCACTATCTGTGATAAATATCTGGGGATATTCGCCCCCAGTGAGGAGGCTCTCAATTGCTGGCAGGCGATTAGTCAATACGTGTCAGCTCGTAATGACCAACTGTTTTACGGCTTGTGAAGTAGTTCCCATTAAGTATACGTTTACCTTTAAGGCTTAGTTTAAGAATTGCCGTTCCTCTATACGGGGCTTCCACGTCAAAATTTGCTTTATGTTTAGGGGTTGTTAAAAAGACATAATAGAGTACTGCTCGCCCAGTTTCTTCATCCCTCTTAGGTTTAGCCACCAACGTCTGTGAGTCTGAGCCTTCAGCTTCAACATCCAT
>Ga0302347_1000842_pt1 | contig 42532 bp, 38 predicted proteins | sample PhyWR1_FD_202178 | JGI IMG/M metagenome (GOLD analysis project Ga0302347, IMG submission 202178) | Leaf surface microbial communities from wheat plants in UC Gill Tract Community Farm, Albany, California, United States - DLSL W.R1 (v2)... | ecosystem: Host-associated > Plants > Phyllosphere >... | reverse complement strand
TAGTGAAACGATGCATCGCCGATGGTAGTGTGGGGTTTCCCCATGTGAGAGTAGGTCATCGTCAAGATTAAATTCCAAACCCCCTGTCTGCTCACGCAGACAGGGGGTTTGTTTTTGGGCTCGAAAATTAAGACGGCTATTTTTCAAGAGACATCCTGCAGGCTGGCTACTCATCCACCTTCAGATGACCTTGAAATAAGACACAGTTATTTTGTTGGGCGGGCCCTAGAATAGGTCAGTCATTTTTTGAGCCAGAGACTCCTTTTATGCCAGATCCGGTTGACCCCCTACGGGTGTCAGAGTTACCGCTGGATGAGTTAGTGGCCTGCCATGAGTGCGATTTGTTGATGCGTAAACCGCATCTTGCCCTCGGTGAAAAAGCCCAATGCCCCCGCTGCGGTTACGAACTCTACGCTCACCGTCATAACGTCATTGAACGTAGCCTTGCACTTGTGATTGCGGCGTTGCTGCTTTACGTGCCGGCTAACTTTTTACCGATCATGCAGCTCAATCTACTGGGCCAGGTCTCGCAAGACACGGTATGGAGTGGTGTGATCGGTTTATTCGACACCGGCATGCAAGGCGTCGCCGTGGTCGTTTTTCTCTGTAGCATGGGCATTCCGTTGCTTAAGTTGCTGTGCCAATTAGCGGTTCTGTTGAGCATCCGGTGGAATATCGGGCGCAGCTACGGTTTGCTTCTTTATCGGATTTACCACCATCTACGCGACTGGGGCATGCTTGAGGTTTACCTGATGGGCGTGCTGGTCGCGATCGTTAAACTGGTCGATTTGGCAGAGCTGAGCCTTGGGCTTGGCTTGATCTGCTTCGTCAGCCTGCTATTGGTTCAGATAGCGCTGGAGGTGGTCATGTCACCCCATCAGATTTGGCAGGCACTCTCCGGGGAGGATCTTCATGCGGGCGATTGATGCGGGCATTCTGACTTGTACGGAGTGCCATCAACTCAATAGGCAAGCGCCTGACACCGATGAGCAAACCTGCACCCGTTGTGGTGCCTGGGTTCACGCACGACGGCCCAATAGCCTGATGCGTACCTGGGCGTTGCTGTTGACCTCGGCGATTCTCTATATTCCTGCCAACCTGTTACCGATCATGACGATCAACGCGTTGGGCCAGGGCGAGCCCAGCACGATCATGTCGGGTGTTGTCGAATTGGTGCAACACGGCATGATTCCAATTGCGGCGGTGGTGTTTATCGCCAGTATTCTAGTGCCCACGTTCAAACTGGTGGGCATTGGCTTGTTGCTGTTCTCAGTTCAGCGCCATCAGCCACTCTCAGCTCGCCAGCGCATTATCATGTACCGGTTTATCGAATTCATTGGCCGCTGGTCAATGCTGGATATTTTCGTTATCGCCATTTTGGTCGCGGTGGTGAATTTTGGTCGCATTGCCAGCGTTGAGGCCAATTTTGGCGCTGTTGCCTTTGCCAGTGTGGTGATACTAACGATGCTTGCTGCTGTAACTTTCGATCCCAGGCTGATTTGGGATAACACGGAGTCGGACGACGACCATGAGTGATTTACCTACCGCTAAAACCCGTCCGGCGTCCAATTGGTCGGCCATATGGATTCTCCCCCTCATCGCACTGATCATCGGTGGATGGCTGGGATGGCGCGCCTACAGCCAGACCGGGATAGACATCCAGGTACGTTTTGAGAGTGGCGAGGGTATTGTCGCCAACAAGACCGAAGTGGTTTACAAAGGCATGCCAGTCGGTAAGGTCAAGACATTGGCTCTCGACGAGACAGGCCCTAGCAAGGGTGTGATTGCCACCGTCGAAATGGACAAGGACGTCGAGCAATACCTCAAGACCAATACCCGTTTTTGGCTGGTCAAACCCAGTGTGTCATTGGCCGGAATCACCGGTCTCGAAACGTTGGTGTCCGGTAATTATATTGCCGTCAGCCCGGGCGATGGCGAGCCAATGCGCAAGTTCAAAGCGTTGTCGCAAGAGCCACCGCTCTCGGACGCCAAGCCGGGTTTACACCTTTCGCTTAAAGCCGATCGTCTGGGTTCACTGAACCGCGGTAGCCCGGTCTTTTATAAGCAGATCCAGGTCGGCCAGATCAAAAGTTACGTGCTGTCTGAAGACCAGAACACGGTTGAAATTAAAGTCTTCATTGAGCCGACCTACGCTAATCTGGTTCGTAAACATACGCGCTTCTGGAACGCCAGCGGCATCAGTATCGATGCCAACCTCTCCGGGGTAAAACTGCGCAGCGAATCGTTGGCCAGTATCGTCGCCGGGGGTATCGCATTCGCCACGCCGGAGAACCGCAAGGACAGCCCACCGACGGATCCGAGCTTGCCGTTCCGCCTATATGAGGACTTCGACGCGGCACAAGCCGGGATCAAGGTGAAGGTCAAACTCAGTGACTTCGAAGGCCTGCAAGCAGGTCGCACACCCGTGATGTACAAGGGTATCCAGGTCGGCAGCCTCAAGGCTTTGAAAGTGGACCCGGACCTGACCAGCGCCAGCGCCGAGTTGACCCTCGACCCGCTCGCTGAAGATTATCTGGTGCAAGGCACTCAGTTCTGGGTGGTTAAACCTTCTATCTCACTGGCCGGTATTACCGGGTTGGAGGCCCTTGTAAAAGGCAATTACATCGCCATTCGGCCGGGCGATAAAGGCAGCCCTCCTGAGCGCGAGTTTGTTGCCCGCCCCAAGGCTCCGCCGCTGGACCTGCGCTCCCCGGGCCTGCACATGGTGCTTTTCACCGACAACCTGGGCTCGCTGGAGGTTGGCAGTCCGATTCTCTATAAACAGGTGAAAGTCGGTTCGGTCCAGAGCTACCAATTCTCCCGTACCAAGAAACAATTGGTGATTGGTGTGCACATTGAGAAGGAATACGAAAATCTGGTGAACGCGTCTACCCGTTTCTGGAATGCCAGTGGCATTACGCTCACGGGGGGATTGACGGGCGGTATCCAAGTTAAAAGTGAATCCCTGCAAAGCTTGATGGCGGGCGGAATTGCCTTTGAAACCCCGCAGGCTGTCGCCCCTCTGCAAAAGCGTATTCCGCGTTTTCGTCTCTTCAATGACCATGATTCAGCCATGCAACAAGGGGTTGCAGTTACGATCAAGGTGGCTCGCGCCGATGGACTACGTAGCGGTGCACCTATTCGGTTCAAGGGCGTGGATGTCGGTAGCATTGAGAGCGTCGGGTTGAGTGATGACCTTCAATCGGTCGTACTCAAGGCTTTGATTACTGAAATGCCTGAGCGAATTGCGCGGGCAGGGAGCCAGTTCTGGGTGGTCAAACCCGAGTTGGGCCTGATGAAGACTGCCAATCTCGAAACGCTGGTCACGGGGCAGTACCTGGAAGTACAGCCAGCCATAAAAGACCGTGGCCCGCAAACCGCTTTTGTGGCGCTGGATCAAGCACCTGATGCAGTGGCTGCTCAAAAGGGCTTGAGCCTGGTATTGAGTGCGGCCCGGCGTGGTTCGCTCAAGGAGGGCGTCCCGGTAACTTACCGTGAAGTTACGGTTGGCAAGGTGACGGGCTATGAACTGGGCAACACTGCAGACCGTGTGTTGGTACATATTCTGATCGAGCCGCGTTATGCGCCATTGGTGCGTAGCGGCAGCCGCTTCTGGAACACCAGCGGCTTCGGTGTCGATTTTGGTTTGTTCAAAGGCGCGACAATTCGTACCGAGTCCCTTGAAACCCTGGTTCAGGGCGGGATTGCCTTCGCCACGCCAGAGGGCGATAAAATGGGCAACCCGGCTCGGCCAGAGCAAACCTTCCCGTTGTTCGATAAATTCGAAGAGGAATGGCTGCAATGGGCACCGAAGATTCCGTTGGCTAAATAGCTCGCTGCACGCTCACTTAAAACCGCGATCATTGATCGCGGTTTTTTTTCGCCTCCTCATTCTCCCCCTCGGCAAGCCGCACGCCTTTCAATCCTAACCATTTCAAAAACTTCAGATAATTCTTACGTTGAATTTGCCTAGGGTAAGTTAACTTTTTCCCAGTTTCGTCGTTAGGGTCAGGTCACTATTTAAGGAGTTAAATAATAGGGGTGTGGCCAATAATAATGCGGCAAAACGTTTGGGTGACACTATTTGAATGGCTCACGGATGAAGTTCTTGGGTTGAAGGTGCGCAAGGTTGCGCCTGAAAACAAGTTGAATTTAAAGGGTGGTTCCCGAAACTTAATCATCTAAAGGAAATTTAAAATGAAGTTTGCAAGCAAAACTGCTTTGGTCTCCATGTTCATGTTGGCAGGCTCTGCTTCAATGGTTCAGGCTGCGCCTAGTGCAGGGCATGGTACTGTTACTTTTGAAGGCTCAATTATTGAGGCGGCCTGCTCTATTAGTCCGGAAAGCGTTGATCAAACTGTAGGCTTGGGGCAAGTAGCGAAGTCGCAACTTGATGAAGGTGGGACCAGTGCGCCAAAAACGTTCTATATCAAACTGGTAGGTTGCGACACCACGACGCTTAAAAGTGTGACGACTACCTTTACAGGTGCTGAGTCCTCAACGGTACCGGGCGCGCTGGGCATTGTCGGTACTGCAAATGGTGCGGGAATTATGATGACAGACGGCGCGGGTGCAGCGGTTGTGTTAGGTACCCCAACGAGCAAAACTACCCTCGGTAGCCCAAACACTAATCTGCAGTTTGGTGCATTCCTGAAAGGCGCAGCCGCAGAAGATGCTGTCGTGCCTGGTGAGTTTACTGCCATCACTAACTTCTCATTGGCTTATCAATAAGTTTTTTACCCTGCCGCCGCGAGGTGGCAGGGTAAATTGAAAATGAGAACATGCTCGTGAATGTAATAATGCAGTTGGCTATTACTTCTTCGCTCGCACTTTTAATGGCTCCTTTTAATAGCGTCATGTCGGCTGGACAACCCAATGGTGTTGTGACACTCGGCGGCGAGATTCTTGATACGGCCTGCGCCATAGATACGAGCAGCGCTTATCAAGTTATTGAAATGGATCCCATGCCCGTCGGCCGACTTATTCGGCTTGGCGAGGGCGACCCTCATTCATTCACCTTACGTTTAACCAATTGCTCACTCACCCGTAACAACCCAAATCGTCCGGGTGAGAAGTTGCCCGACTGGCAACACGTACGCGTGACCTTTGACGGTGTACCGGACCGTCAAGGCCGTTCCTTCGCAGCCAATGGTTCTTCACAGGGTGTGGCCTTCCATATCATCGATGCCCAAGGCCACGAAAGCGTTCCGGGCGTGCCCATGGCCATGGTTCCGCTCTCCAGCGCCAGGGACCAAGTGCTGCATTACACCCTCAAATTGGTCGGAAATGACCAGCCTCTTTCTGTAGGCAGTCACCGCGCGGCGGTGCGCTTCAGGCTGGAGTATTACTGATATGGTTGGCCTGTTCTCCATGCTTAAAACGTCAACGATAAAAGCCGTGTGGCCGCCCTGTGTCATGAGCGGGCTGATGGTCGTGGCTGGCAGCGCAATTGCAGCCGGCGATATCCAGTTCAACACTGACATTCTTGATCTTAACGATCGCTCCAATATCGACCTGTCGCAATTCTCGCGCAGCGGCTTCATCCTGCCCGGAGTTTACCCGATGAACGTGCACATCAACGCCCAAAGCCTGGGCGAGCAGCGCATCGTTTTCACCCCTCCCGAGGATGACCCCAAAGGCAGTGAGGCCTGCCTGTCGCCCGAACTGGTTGCGCTACTGGGGCTCAAAGAGGGTAAGGGAACTGAACTGACCTGGTGGAAAAACAATGAGTGCCTGAATATTCGCAGTTTGCCCGGCATGGAAGTCGCGGGCGATCTAAGCACCTCGACCCTGCGCATCTCGTTGCCGCAAGCCTATCTGCAATACACCGCGCAAAACTGGGACCCGCCTTCGCGGTGGGATGACGGCGTGCCGGGCCTGTTGTTTGATTATAACCTCACCGCCCAATCCATTCGTGCCAATAACGATGGTGCCAAAAATAACCTCAGCGGCAATGGCACCCTTGGTGCCAACGTAGGGGCATGGCGGGTGCGTGCAGACTGGCAAGGGCGTGTCGATGCCGAAGACAGCAGTCGCACTCAGCGTCTGGAGTGGAACCGCTTTTATGCTTACCGCGCATTGCCAGCCCTGCAGGCACGTTTGTCGGTGGGCGAAAACTACTTGTACTCCGACCTGTTTGACAGCTTTCGGTTTACCGGTGTGTCGCTCAATTCAGACGACAACCAGTTGCCGCCCAACTTGCGCGGCTACGCCCCGGAAGTTGTGGGTGTCGCCCGTACTAATGCCAAAGTCGTCATCAGCCAGCAAGGGCGAGTGCTGTATGAAGCGCTGGTGGCCGCAGGGCCATTCCGCATCCAGGACCTCAACGATGCCGTCAGTGGCTCGATGGACGTACGGGTGGAGGAGCAAGACGGCTCGGTACAGACCTTCAAGGTCGAGTCCGCCAGCATTCCTTACCTCACCCGGCCGGGGAGCGTACGTTTCAAAGTGGCGGCGGGCAGGCCTTCCAACCTGCAAGAGGGCGATGACGGCAACGTATTCAGTACTGGAGAATTTTCCTGGGGGGTCAGTAACGGCTGGTCACTGTTTGGCGGGGCCATCACCGACAACAATTACCGCGCTTTTTCAGTGGGTGTTGGCCGCGACCTGATGGCCTTCGGTGCGGTTTCACTGGACACCACCCGAGCCAGCACCACGTTGCGCGACGGCACGTACTCCGGGGCTTCGTACCGTTTGAGTTATTCCAAACGTTTTGAAGAGTACGATAGCCAGGTCTCGTTCGCAGGGTATCGCTTTTCACAAAAAGACTACCTGAGCATGAGCGAGTACCTCGATGTTCGTCACTACGGCGGCGAAGTAGGCGGCAGCAAATCGCTGTATACGGCCACCTTTAACAAACAATTTCGCGATGCCGGTGTATCGGTCTACCTGGACTACAGCAATCAGTCCTATTGGGACCGGCCCGACAGCGAGCGCTGGAACCTCTCTGTGTCGCGCTACTTCGATGTGGGCTCTGTCAAAAGTCTCAGCATGTCCCTCAACATGTTCCAGACCCAGCAGCGTCAAGCGCCCACCAGCAAAGGTATGTTCCTTACCTTCAGCATGCCCCTGGGCCGTTCGGGCTCACTGTCCAGCACCTTCAACAGAACCCAGAACACCAACAATTATTCGACGCGCTACAGCGACCGTATCAATGAGCGCAACAACTATCAGTTGGCCGCAAGCGACACCTCGGTTAGTGGTTTCCTGAGCCACGCCGGTGATCGAGCCGATATAGACCTCAGCGCAGGTATCGAGAAAGGCAGCCGTTCAAACCTCAGCCTGTCTGCCCGTGGTGGCGGCACGCTGACCAAAGACGGCGCGGCATTGCACCGCAGCTCCAGCATGGGCGGGACCCGCCTGATGGTCGACACCAGTGGCGTGGCAGATGTACCGATACGGGGTTACGGCGCGCCGACCCGCAGCAACGGCTTCGGCAAAGCGGTGATATCGGACATCAGCAGCTTCTACCGCACCTCAGCCAGTGTTGATCTGGAAAGCCTGCCGAGCAACATCGAAGCCACCCAGTCGGTCACCGAACTGACCCTTACCGAAGGCGCCATCGGCTATCGCACCCTGGCGGTGATCTCTGGTGAGAAGGCCATGGCCATGCTGCACCTGCCTGATGGCAGCGTCCCGCCGTTCGGCGCCAGCGTCAAAAATGAAAAACAGCAGGACACCGGCATCGTCAATGACGAAGGCAGCGTGTACCTGAGCGGCATTCAGCCCAGCTCACACATGATCGTGAGTTGGGGAGGGACCGAGCGCTGCAATCTGACCTTGCCAGAGGTGCTCCCGGTCGACGGGCTGGCCTCGACCATGAACCTGCTGTGCCAGCCTTTCAAAGCTGACAGCACACCCGCCTCGGCAGTATTGCCTGATGTTTTGGAGAAAAAAGCCTCATGAGCCTCAACCCCCGCTTTGCCCCTTTTGCATTGGGCCTGTTGGCGATGTGCCTGATCAACACCAGCAAGGCCGCCATCGGCCTGGACCGTACCCGGGTGATTTTTGACGGCAGCAAAGACGCCGTCAGCATGAACATCACCAATAACAACACCGAGCTGCCATACCTGGCCCAGGGCTGGATCGAAGACGAGTCCGGTAAAAAAATCAGCACCCCGCTGACCGTATTGCCCCCTGTGCAACGCCTTGAGCCAGGCAAGAACAGTCAGGTCAAGGTCCAGGCCCTACCAGCAGCTAAGTTACTGCCCCAGGACCGCGAAAGTGTCTACTACTTCAATCTGCGTGAAATACCGCCGCGCAGCGACAAAACCAATACGCTGCAAATTGCGTTGCAGACGCGCATCAAACTGTTCTACCGCCCGGCGTCGATCATCCCGACCCAGCAGCAACAGGCTAACCCCTGGCAGGAAAAGTTGACCCTGACCCGTCAGAGCGATTATTACCAAGTCAATAATCCGACCCCGTATTACGTGACGCTGGTGGATGCGCGCAACAGCAAGGACGGTAAAACCGCAGACGGCTTCGAGCCGCTGATGGTCCCGCCCAGAGGTGCCCTTACACTGGGGCCGACCGCTGCAGCGCTGGGCAACACGCCGTACCTGACCTATATCAATGACTACGGCGGCCGCCCAACCTTGGGCTTCATCTGTGCCGGCAATGAATGCAGCGTCGACCCCAAGGCTTCTTCGCGCCATGAATAGCGTCATGCCCCTGGCCCGGGTGCTAGCGCTGACCAGCCTGATACTGGCGTTGTCAGCCAACCTGTGCCGGGCCGAAGAGCCCATCATCGACAGCGACGGTTTGCTGGACATCACTGGCTCCCTCAACCATGCCCCCTGCGTGTTGGAAATGTCTTCGGCCTACCAGACCGTTGAACTCAATAACGTCGCGCGCGCCGACTTGCTCAAGCCCGGCGATATGGCCGAGCCAGTGGCTTTCCAGCTGAGATTTCAGGACTGTCGGCGCATTGCCGGTGGGCTGCCTAACGAGCGTACCGGCCGTCTGGTCTGGAGCCCTTATGAGCCAGTTGTGTCGGTGGCCTTTGTGGCCCAGGCCGACCCCGATGACCCGCGGCTGGTGAAAGTGCAGGGCATCACCGGAATGGGGCTGCGCCTCACCGATGCCCTCGGTCGGGACGTACGCCTGGGGTCATGGGGCCAGCCCTTATTTCTGGTACACGGTCGCGACACCGTGACCTGGTACGTCCAGGCCACCCGCACGCCTGCCCCCCTGACCAACGGTGCATTTCGCGCTGTTGTGGATTTCAGGCTCAACTATGACTGAGGAACCTACGATGCTCAGCCCCGGCTTAACCACCGTCCTGATTAGCGGCTGCTTATTTTGGGCGCTCAGTCAGGGCGCGCAGGCAGACGTCAACGTGACCATCAGCGGTGTGGTGCAAGCACCGCCACCGTGTGAGATCAACCGAGGGACAACGCTTAACGTCCCGTTTGGCGATGCACTGCAAACCACCCGCATCGACGGCATCAACTATCAGCGTGTGGTGGACTATGAAGTGTCGTGCAGTGATCCATCCTCCAATGCCATGACTCTGGAACTCAAAGGGACAGGGGCTGCATTCGATGCTAAATCGTTGGCCACCAGCAAGGCTGATCTGGGCGTCAAGCTGTTCGTTGACGGCAACGACTGGCCGCTCAATACAGCCGTGAAATTCACCTACCCGACCTTGCCCGGCGTACAAGCGGTGCCCGTCAAACGCCCTGGCAGCACCCTGACCGGCGGCGGATTCACCGCCGCTGCAACTTTGGTGGTGGTACTGCAATGAGGAAGGAACGCCTGATGACATTCTGGCCATCGTCCGTAGTGTTGACCATGCTCTCCTTGGGCCTGTGCAGCACTGCGACGGCTAACGTGGTGTTCAATGGAACGCTGATCGAGCCGCCGCCGTGCACCATCAATGGCGGCAGCACGATAGAAGTAGACTTCAAGGAAGTGGGTATCAGCAAAGTGGATGGCGAGCATTACCGCCAGCCGGTGAATTACACCATCACTTGTTCAACCGACACCTTGCCCTGGGAAATGATCCTCACCGTGCGTGGCACCGCCACCACTTTCGAGCCGTCAGCCGTGCAATCGAGTGTGGTCGACCTCGGCATCAAGTTGCTGCAAAACGGCAAGCCCATGGAACTCAACACACCGTTGGTGATTACCCCCAGCTCACCGCCTGTGCTTGAGGCCGTGCCGGTCAAACGCCCGGGTTCGACATTGGCCCCCGGTGGCTTCACCGCGTCAGCCACGTTATTGGCGAACTACCAATGAGGCACCGCAGCATGCGATCAGTCATTGAAACCCTCGCGCTCACCACCATTACGGCGTGCCTGCTGGCCTGCCAAGTGCACGCAGCAGACAACCTGAGCTTCAAGGGCGTGCTGGTTGCGCAGGCCTGCACTATTCGCCCTGGCGACGAACTGATCCCCGTGAAGTTCAGCGATATCTCCACCTCTAGCCTTTACCTGAACACCCGTTCCCCCGGAGAGCCTTTTTATATTCACCTGCAAGACTGCGACACCCATATCGCCGACTCGGTGACGGTCACCTTTAGCGGCGCTGAAAATGCCGAATTGCCGGGCTTGCTGGCGTTGGGCACCGGCAGTGTTGCCCGAGGCATTGCCATCGGCCTTGAAACGGCCACCGACCAGCTATTACCCCTTAACGCACCCAGCCCCGAACAGGCCTTGAACGAGGGTGACAACGTTATTTCGCTCAAGGCCTACGTGCGGGGCGAGCCCAAGGCCATTGCCAATGAATCAATCCGTAAAGGCCGCTTCGTGGGGAACTCGACGTTCACCCTGGCGTACCCGTGACGTTCATCTAAAACCTGATTTCACCCAGCACCAGAGGCATTCATGACCTTGAGCCATTCTTTTTGTCGACCGTTACTGGCACTAGCTCTGTGGGCCGTGATACCCGCAGCCAATGCGTATCTGTTGTCGACCCACGCCAACAACGACCCACGCCCTTCGCCCATTACCAATCCAAGCGGGCTGCTGGTAGTGTCTGGCACGGCTACGGCCACGGACAACGGCGTCCCAAACCAGTACCCCGGCAAAGTGTTGTGCCCAGGGGCAACTGCTCCCTGCAAGTTTGGGCCGGTGTCCAGCCCCATCCTGCATACCTCGTACTATCGCCTCGTCAGCGCGATGAATTGCACCAATTGGTCGGACGGTTTCTATTGTGCAAATAACAACGATACCTCGGTTACCGTCACTACCAATATGACTTGGGATCAGGCAATCAGTGCTTGGCGGGCGCGTTTCGGTAACTCCGTGAGTCGCTATAACGCTTTCATCTTTCCGGGGGGAGGCATGACCTTGCGTATGTGCACTTCTTGGGCGACCTTTGCAAGCAACGGAGCCAGCAACAGGTATTTTGTGCCCGGCGCGGACTCCTGCGGCCCGCCACCGATTCCGCCCAACCAGTGCAACGTCAGCGGTGGCACGGTAATGCTCGATCACGGCACGTTGAAGGTCGGTGAAATCACTGGCAAAAAAGTGGAGGTCACTCGCCAGGTGAAGTGCACCCGTGAAGCCTCTGTCACCTACACCGTGGCATCCGGCAACCCGGTGAATCTGGGCAACGGCATCCGCAGCACCCTCTCGGTCAACGGCGTCAATGCAGGCCAGACCATCAAGCTGCCGGGCGGCACCTCCAACTTGAAAATTGCCTCAACCTTGACCGACCAAGGCGCAGTGGCGGGGCCTTTCTCTAAAACGGTAGTGCTGATACAAAACATTTTGTAAACCGCTAGCGCAGGTATCAACAGGCGCTGCTCAAATGAGCTGTACAGGTGATGTCATAAAAACCTCCACCGAGTACTGCCATTGGCAGCGCTGATTTTCACCGCGCCGGTTATGTCTTATCTCTTACAGCTTGCCAGGCAATTGACGGCGAACCACCACTCCTATGGGCCACCTGGCACGGGATACGCTGTGGTTGCAGGGACGGATTCGTGCGCACGCCCGCCCATTCCGGCCAACCGCTGTGACGTCACCGGTGGTGATGTGAATCTGGATCATGGCCAGTTGAAAAAAAGGTCAATCACGGGTGCCAGAAAGGAGGCCACTCGCCAAGTGACGTGTACCCGCAGCGCCTCGGTCCGTTACATTGTGTCGGCAAGCAACCCGGTTGACCTCGGAAACGGCATTAGCAGCGCCATTACGGTAAATGGTGTGTCAGCAGGGCAAATGATCAACCTGCCGGGGGGGACCTCAACCCTTAGGATAGCCTCGACGCTCACTGAAAAAGCGGCTAGCCCAGGGCCTTTTTCCAAAACGATCATTTTGATCCAAAGCTTTATTTAAACAACAAACCTGTAGGAGCGAGCTCGCTCGCGATCTTTTAAAGATCAAAAGATCGCGAGCGAGCTCGCTCCTACAGCGCCAATAAGCGTTTTCATACCCGATACACCTCGATCACTTCCAGCACCTGTGCCATGCCTTCATACAGTTCATCGACCCGCTGCGCCAATTGACTCCAGTCTGGGTTCAGGCAGGCTTTCTCCAGGTCTTCGCAGCATTGCACCAGGTGCCTGGCTTTGATCATTCGACCGCCGCTCTTCACCTTGTGCGCGACCTCGCTCATGCCCGGCAAGTCATGCCGGGTAAAGGCTTTAAGCAGCGCCTCCATATCGTCTTCCATACTGGTGATCAAGGGTTCAATCAGATGCTTCAGCGCATCGGCATCACCGTGGGTTAAACGCTCCAGAGCATCCAGCTCGATCAATGGTGCCGTGGCAATCGCTTCGGGTATTTCACCTTGTTGCAGGGGGGCGAGGTCGGTAGAGGCCAACCGTGCCTCAAGGTGTTGCAGGCTGATGGGTTTGAACAGGCAGTCGTTCATGCCGGCAGCCATGCAGCGTTCGACCTCACCGGTCTGAGCATTGGCTGTGAAACCGGTGATCAGGATGGCTGGCAGGTTTCTGGCCGCCTCTTCAGCACGTATGGCCCGTGCCAGTTCATAGCCGTCCATCACCGGCATGGCGCAGTCGGTCATGATCATGTCGAAACGTTGGGTTCTCCAGGCTTTCAGCCCTTGTGCGCCATTCTCGGCCTCGATTGCCGAGTGCCCCAAATAATTCAGTTGTTGAGCCAGCAGCCGGCGATTGGGCGGGTAATCATCCACCACCAGAAGGGTCAGGCGACGCACCGGGGGGGCTTGCAGCGCCTGTGCTGGCGCAGGCACCGTTTGTGACAGCAGCGTCGCAATGTTGAATTTCATCTGTATGCGTGTGCCCTTGCCCAAGGTGCTTTCCAGGGTCAGGGTGCCGCCCATCATTTCGCACAATTGACGGCTGATCATCAGGCCCAGGCCGGAGCCCCCCGGGCGCTTGTTCTGGGGGCTTGCCTGGGTGAACGGGCTAAACAGGCGCTGTTGGTCCTCGGGCGAAATCCCGATGCCGGTGTCTTCGACATCGACGCACACATGCAAGCGCTCGCCACCTTCGGCGCTAATGGCTCGGACACGCAACAGGACTTGGCCATTATCGGTGAATTTGATGGCATTGCTCAGCAGGTTCGACAGCACCTGCTTGAAGCGCATGGGGTCGATGAGCACATCGGTGTTGATATGCGGATCAAGCTCGAAACACATCAGCAAGCCTTTTTGCTGGGCGACCGCCTCGAAGACCCGGGCCGTGGACTCCACCAGGTTCATCAAGGGCGTGCGCTGCTGATTAAGCGACATGCGCCCGGATTCAATCTGCGCGATGTCCAGTATTTCGCCGATCAGGCCCAGTAACCCATGCGCGGCCTCTGAGGCCACACTGATCGAGTCGCTGTCTGCGAGGCCGTGTTCGGCTTTTTTCTGTGCCAGTTCCAGCATGCCGATCACGGCAATCAGCGGGGCTTTTTGTATAAAATGCTACAATCCAGTGTTTCCGGGGCTTTGAGAGCATTATGACCGTCAAAAAATCACTGCCGAGGGCGTTCTCTGACGTGTTCAGAGACGATGAGACAATCAACGTGTACAGCTACATACGTTTTTCGTCCAAAGCTCAAAAATTAGGTTTTAGTGAGGTTCGACAGCTTGAACAACTCAATCGCTTTTTCGAGCAGTACCCTACCGCTCGACAGGTCGAACGGTACGAAGACCTCGGTGTCTCAGCGTTCAAAGGCAAAAATCTAAAAAGTGGTCAGCTCGCAAAATTTGTTGAACGTATCAAGTCAAAAGAAATTCTGCCGAACGCTTTGCTTTTAGTCGAGTCATTCGACAGGATTAGTCGAGTCGGCGGGTATGACGCATTAGAGCTTATTATCTCAATCATTCAAGCGGATTGCGGAATCTATACATTGTTCGATAATCGACTTTATTCAAAACGAAAAAAAGATAGCAGTGTTGATATAAGTCTTATTCAAAACATTCTTGAACGTGCGAATGATGAGAGTAGAAATAAAAGCGACCGTATTTCAGACGCAAAAGCCCGAAACCTTTTAAAGGGCGAGAACGGCGGCATTATAACTAAGCGCTGTCCTTTCTGGGTTGACTATGCAGATGGAAAATTCGTTTTAAACGAACACGCCGAAGCCGTAAAGCGTGCCACAGAGTTATGCTTTGATATTGGGTTTCAATCTATTGCCAAAGAGCTTAATCAAGAGGGGTATCCTAGAAAATATTCAGCCAAGACAATAAGCAACATTCTTCATCAGCATGCAATATACGGTTCATATATTGCCATGGAGTGGGATGCAGGGAAGCCAATACAAATTAAGAAAGAGATAAAAGGCTATTATCCCGCCCTTATCAGTGAATCAGAGTTTCACAGGATTAGCGCAAAGCTCAAAGAACGGCAAGACCCATCACTAGCAGGTCGAAAAGCACAAGAGTTCAGAAATATTTTGCGTGGTTTGGTCTTTTGTAAGTGTGGTTCAACGTTTCGCTATCACTCACAAAAGAGTTTATATGTAGATTTGGTCTGTCTTGCTTCGACCGTAGGAAAATGCTCATATGCAACGCCCGGAAAAGGCGTTAGGCATAGGTATGCACTTGTAGAGTCAATATTTCTAGCCTATCAATCACTAATCCCATTTCACCAAATAATCGTCAAAACTGATGATATTAAAGCACTTGAAAAAGAGCATGAGGAAATTTCAGGATTAATAATCCTGAAAGAGAAAGCGTTAAGTAGTAATTTTGCCATTCTCGAAAAATCCTCTGAAAGCGCTCAAAAATATATTTTGAGTAGGATTAATGAGGTTAGTCATGAGCTAGACAAGCTGAAAATAGATGAGCACAAACTAAGCCTTAAAATAAGCTCAATGCATTTAGCAAGCAAGTCCGACTTTAATGTTGTAGAAATTTACCGCCTCTTGCTAACTGAAAGAGGACGCATAAAGATAAATAATTTTCTTCACTCGCAAAAAATCAAACTCATTATCAATCCAATCAAAAAGAAATTCTTTGAGCTTGATATTTACCATAATGAGGAAAAACTAGATACGATTGACGTTACGCCGGACGGTTACACCGCTCGATATAAACCCCATCTGAAATGACGCATATCCAGCCCTAAAACGCACCAAAACAAGTTTTGGCACCTTTTGAGGCTCCGACTAAAAGCAGTAAAGCAATGCCCGAACAAATTCGGGCAGGCTGGACAAATCCAGCCAAAAGCAGACCTGACAAATCAGGTCGAGCTGAACAAGTCCAGCTTAAAATCAAAAGCATTAATCCAAATGCTAATATTTATGTGTGGCCTCTTTTAACCCGTTGGGCTTACTACCACACTTAACTTCGTTAAGACGCTTCGCTTGCGGTAGTAAGCACGGGTTCCTTGCCGGAATGGCAGAAGCAAAAGCAAAGCAGCGCCAATATAATAATCAATATGAGGACAAAATGAATGACAAAAAAATCACGTCAATGATATTCAAGACATTGAACTATACGAATGAAATCAAGAAAGTATCCACAAATGGACATGGCGGTCGCCGTCAGTTGTTCAAGAGTCTGCGCCACTCTCTGCGCATACCAGCAAGCCAACCGAAAAAACTTGAATGGTTCGATGAGCAATCTCATCTTAACCTAATCTGGCTTCCTGAAACTGGCACAACTAAACTTGACGACTACCCGAAAGAACAGAGAGAAGCACTGCTTGCAAAAATTGCAGACGAAGCAGAAGCACCAACTATCGTAAACGACAACAGGTCTGAATTACTGGAACTAAGAAGCAAGTTAAAAAACAAAGCCAAGAACGCAAGCAAGAAAGAAACAGATGAAAGTAGCATTATCGCTTTTCAAAACATACTCAACGCAAAAGGTATTGTTGACACAGAGCATCTTTTGTCTGACCTTGACCAGTTCGAGATAAAAAGAAAAGCTCAGAAAATCGACACAGCAAGAAAGTTTCTTGAATGCCACAATGAGATTGAGCGTGGCCCGAAAGCGCTTATCAGAAAAAACCAAGCTGTTATTCAAGAGGCTTTCTTTAAATTCCCTTCTAAAAATGAAGTGTCGGGAATTAGCGCCGAAGGTCGTATTGACCTAATAAAAGACTTCTACCAGCAAGTTTTTCCAGACTACCCCATTCATTTCATCGTGCTGCATGGAGATGAAGACGTTAATCTAAAAGACCATAGCGACCATCCTCATATTTTTATCTCAACCAAGAATAACAAGACTGGGCGTTATGACTTACGTGAAACGCAAATCAAAAAAGTTAACTCCTACCTAAAAAAGCATCGCCCAGGAACAGAATTGATTGGCGAGACACCTGATTTCTTGGAGTCGCAATTACTATTTGGATATTTACAGGATATGTTTTACGCATACACGAACAATAGGCTATTGAAAAACACACCCTTTTACGCAAAAAAAAACGAGAAGACAGAGGGGCATATGAACACGCTCCGCCACATTAATGGCGAAGCTAAAAAGCCAAAATCAGAACGTGCATTTAATCTTTATGAGTTGGTAAAAATCAAAAAAGCAGAAGCCGAAAATGCTTTGAACCTCGCACAAGAAAAAAAACATGAAGTTACTCACTATGTCCATAAAGCCCAAAAATACGTCAAAGCACAGATGACCAAAGCAGATGACGCCATAGAACGTCAGAGGCTCGCAGAGCAAGCCACAGCCGAGGAACATGAACAGGCAACCGCCTATCGTCGTAGTTCAAGTCATTATAAACAAAGTATCGCAGATGGCAGTGCAGAGCATGCGAGAATTCAAGCAGAGATTGCATCTCAAAGAGCGGAGTTAAAACTCTTCAAAACACATCTATCAAATTTGGTAGACGGTATTGTAAATTGGATTGATGAACTTTTCTCTTCAAGACGCAAAGACATAGAAGATAAGTGTTTGGAGCGAGCGAGAGAGGCATTTAATCGAGTGCGTGAGAATGATAATACAAAAGAATTGCTTTTTACAAAAAAAGCAGAGGATGAAGTAAATCAGCAACTAGGTATTCTTGCGAAATACAAAGAGTTATTTCCAGACTTACCCGAAGTCGAAGACATCAGACTCCTAATCACGAAAATAAAGCCTTAATAGCGAAACTGATGCATGAACCACCAAAAGGTGGCTTTGTGCCGCTTTTTTAAAACATGTCTATTTTGCTTCCGTCATATATTATTTAAGGCTTTTAGCCTCTCGGTCTCAGTTTTGGCTGTATAAGCTAATGACAGCTCAGAGTCATTCCAATAAACAGTAAACTCAGTTAAATATCTACCGTGCAGGTCTTTAACGATTTTCTGAACATCGAATTTATTTGATGCATCCCTATTTGACTTGAAGTTTTTAACTAGAACTTCACTATTTATCGTTTTGCCGCAAAATTCAAATGCCAATCGCTGTGCCAGCGTTTGCGAGAAATCATAGACCTCCTGCATTTCTAAATACTTGATGAATGAAATTATAGAGGTTTGCCTCCATCGTCTTTTCAGACCTGAAATTTTTCCGCCAATTACGCCAAGCACCTTTCTCCTTTCTGAATAGTCCATATTTTTCTCAGTTGTTTAAAACATCATAACATACTGCCTTAGTGATATATGACCAAAGCCGAATATAGGCATATATGACGGAGGCAAAACAAGGAGCACAAAAAACCACCCGAAGGTGGTTTTCTTATAACACAGTGTTTCTGATGAATTTACATTGCAGCATTTATTCGCTGCTTATTTTCGCCAAGTCAATGCCATTTGACAATACCTGTATCTTTATTTCTTTTGCGACTGGTGCTTTAACTGCTTTCCCTGATGTTAATTCAACGTAGTTAACAACTGCATTTGTACCAACAAGCTTGATGCTTTTAAGCACAAGAGACTTGCTGGCGCTTGCTTTGGCCGTGATATTGCCATTGCCTACTAGTTTATCTATCGAGCGCGGGAGAACTATTTTAACGTCTGAATTACCTGCCCCAACAACTGATTGGAACTTGCTGATAATGAAACTAATCTTTTTGGCATCATATGAGCCATTGCTCAAATCATCTATATTTATAGTTAATTTGTGGCGTTCTTTACCAGTCCAGCCATCCGTAGCCAAATTATTTAAGTGCGTGCTAAGCGAGTCATCGGCCATTAATCGTGATGATGTGAAGTGCATATTACCTAACAGTCCTGTAACTTTCTCAGGCGCTACCGGCGTAGAATTATCCACTGCACCTTGCGCAGCACAAGTATTATCTAAAATCTCCCAGCCACCATAAGGATAAGTGACCTCAGACTTACTGTTTATGGCTTTATAGCGGTAATAGTTTTTAGAGCCGGTTTCACCTGGCTCACAAATTCCAGCTTTGTACTCTATTGATAAGTCGCTTATTGTAGCCGTGCAGGAAGTTGCATCTACGGACTTAATATTGAATACGGTATTTGTCTTCATTGAGACTGAATTGTAAGACGAAACATACTCTCCATAATTATATACAGAACCTGTGTAGCTTCCGGCTACTGCTCCATAATATGAATCGCAGGAAACCTCTTCAACTCCATCTTTTATCTCAGTATCTTGTGTCGGTACGAGAACGCAAGTTTTTGATACGTCAGACCAGCCAGAGACATTCTTAGTCGAACCGTCAGTCCAAACGTCATAGGTTCTTTTCTGCTGAATAGCACCTATCTGTCCTTCGGGACAACTCAAAGTCCTGTATTCTGTTGTGGTACTCTTGTACGCAGGCCCTGAGATTACACACGTATTTGAGATTACTTTCGCACTGCCCCAATAAATGCTTGGATTATTACATTTCACTCCTCCTTGGTTCTGAAATGTAGTTTCCAAGGTTAAAGAACCTATTTGCCCAGCAGGACACGCTGCGATTTTAGTACATGTAGTTCGTACGGTTCCTCCATCGGCATAAACTTGTGGCAGGGCGAGAGAGAACGCCAAAGCGATTACTGTTATTATTATTTTCATTTTTAATACATTTGGGTATACCTTAATTGTATCACGCAAACGAAAAAAGGCGTTCCACTCAATATGGCTCGCCTATTTGCATAAACTATGGTTTTACTTTTTTGCTAGTACTGGTGTTTCCTTGCTTGTAGCCGTGTCAGGATTTTTGACTAGCTTGTAGTCCTTCCAGACGAACATAGGGGGCTTAGTATTTTTAACTGCGCTACCGCCACCGTTATTCGGATTGCCGCTACCGTTCCCACCAGCCAAGGCGCTGAATGAAATCATGGTGCTAATAACTAAAACAAAACAATTAAACCTTTTCATAATAAATACCTTCTTATATGTATAGAGTTACATTTTTCAAGTGAATGTAAATAGCAGACTTCTGAGACAAAGTTAGTTACCAAATGCGCCACGTATGGTTGAACGTATAGAACTGGATACTTGGCTTTTAGCGGTGTTGCTTGCTTCTTTGACCATATCCTCAAGAAAGGACGAGCCTTCATCTGCGTCGGTTTGCTGAGCCGTTCCAGTGGTGCTGGTAACGCTTCCTGCGTTGGATTGGTTCTGCTGTGGAAGGAGCGACCCTGCCTGCTGCTGCAATTCTGCACAGCCGGTCAATCCTACGACTCCGAGTCCTAACAGCACTGACATAACTCTCTGTTTCATAAGGTAATCCATTGCCAATCCAACCGAACCACTCGACTAGACAAAACGTGACTATACGAGAATTGTCTAATTAATAGCAATAGACTAGCCGGATTATGACCTTCTAGGCTCAAAGGATAGGTGTAAGTATCTGATTTTAAGGAATTTTCCTCATGACTCAGAAAGCGACGGTTGCCCTTGGCAAGCGAATCAAGGAGTTACGACTAGCCAAAGGATGGACACAAGCAGAGTTAGCCGAAGTCTTGGGATGTGAAGCGATGACGGTTAGCCGTTATGAACGAGGTGAATACGCCCCAAGCATTGAGGTTTTAGAGCAAATTTCGCTTGCTCTGAACGCCTCATTGGACTTGTTTTTCGTGAGCCAGGAACAACCTGCTCCGACGAGTTCAAACCTTCGGCATGACCTTTGTGACATTGCTTATCAGGCAGATGAGGAGGCACTACGTGAAATTGTTGGTGCCGCTAAGAAAATTCTTTCCAATAAGTAGAAGCAAAAAAGCCCCTTATTATGATTAGGGGCTTGCTTATGTAATACGCAACAATTCTATTCAGAACCAGTATCAACCTTGCCCAATGCCCCCTCAAAAAACAAAACCCCTTAAAATTTGCACTTTAAGGGGTAAATGGTAAGTTAATACAAGGAGTAGAAATTCCGGGGCGTCCAACCTACAAATTTCTACATTCAACGCTTTGTATATTCAATATACCATTTCAAGTTGAAGTAGCAAGAGCCAGTCTCGAAATTTTCTCCTAAAAAATTAAAACAATTTAGAGGAGAATATGAATAATGCTTTAAAACTCAACCCCCTGCCATCGCTTTATAGTTATGACAGAACAAACAAACTCCCAGTAGACTACGATAGTATTTTCGAGCCGCTTCTTTATCACCCAAAAAACGACAAGAAAAATGCTTTTTTTTACATAAAAGCAGATGAGGCTATTTTTCCGTACACCGACAAGACAACGAACACGACCAAATTTGCCAAACAAACAAGGCATAACATTAACGACCTTGAAACTGTTCTATCACAATATAAAGGCATGTCAGGCATTACAGCTACGGCTAATCGTTTTAATGGAAGGTCTAGAAAAGGCGATGATTTGATATGCTCGATAATGTTTTATTGTGATGCAGATATTTACAAAATCGAGAGTAAGAAACATCTCACGAAAGAACAGGTTATTTCAGAAATTCTTGACCACTGCGAAGTAAACAATATCCCATATCCCAACATCATCAATTACTCAGGTGGAGGCTACTACTTAAAATGGCTTTTTCTAACTGAATGCACAAAGTATCAATTGAGTGGAACAGCATACATGAGAGTGGAAGAAGCAATAAACAGGCTATTCGCAGATTTCGGCGCAGACAATGGAGCAAAAGATATTACTCGTATCTTACGTCTGCCCGGCACGCTCAATCCAAAAGTAGACCGAACTGACAGACTTTGCGAAACGATTTTTTATAATGATGTTAGATACACGATGGATGAATTACGCTACGCTTTTGATAAATTCCAAGAGCCAGAGAAAATCAAAATCCCCAAGCCAAAAAAACCAACCCTCGAAATCGTTGCTCCAAAACCTAAGCTGGAAGGTGTGTATAAAAAGCGTGACCCATCCCAAAGACCAGCAATTACTAAGTCTAATTTGCAACTCGCCAAAGACCGTTACGATGATTTGAAGACGCTTATTAAATTAAGGAGCGGAAATGTTCAGCACTCTCGTATGTTGTTCTTGTTTTGGCTATTGAATTTCAAGGCTTTATGCGGGGCTACTAATTTCGTTGATTTTGAACATGACGCACTTAAAATCGCAGCCAGCCTAAACTTTGATAGTTCAGAATGGTCGCTTGACGACCTCTGCACCCTTGAAAGGAAGGTTATTAGACATAATAGAGGCTATTCAACTATCAAGAAGCAGAACGGCGAGCATTTCAAGTTCTCGAACCTTTACACACCTAAAAATGAAACATTGATAAATACCTTTGCAATCACTGGCGATGAGCAAGCGCACCTGAAAACGATAATATCGCCCGATGAAAAGCAAAGGCGTAGGGCACAGAAGCGTTTAGATATGGGTATGAAACCCCAATCAGGAGAGGCTACAAGCCAGCCTTGGATTGCATTAGGTATCAGTCGAAGAACCTATTACAGCCGAAAGAAAGCGGGGGGGTTATGACCTCGTTCATCAAGTTGCACTTTTTGGTCTACTACTGGTATGGCTTTTTCGTGCTCTCGGGTCTTATTTCTTTTTTCTTCCTAAATTACAATAAAAGTCAATCGCTCTTATTGTATGACCTTAAAAATACAACATACAGTTTTGGTTTTTTATAGTTAAGTTTCAACAATTTCTAGCACGTCGTTGCTGTGTTCTATGACAATCTTACTGCCTTCCAAGTAACCTATCTGTTTACCATATTCAAAAATCACACCCTTAACAACGACGAATGTTTCAGTGTGGTGTCGGTCAGTTTCAAAGCAATAAAGAACTCCTGCGACCAAAGCACCTATCTCTTGGCCGTTCCGTAGTACAAGACAGGGTGTTGCTGGGTTGTACAAGAAATCTTTTTCCATTTCGTCAAGTCCATTTTGACATTCCTACAATAATGTAGCACCTCTGCGTGATATCGCATCCAATTACCAATCTATTTAAAAACCGTCCATCGTGGCATGATGATCTTATTTTCTACAAATAAAGCCACTAATTGCGTTCATGGGGGTGCGGATTTCGTGACTCATGGTGGTCAGAAAATCGCTTTTCGCCAGGTTCGCCTGATCGGCTTGAGTCTTGGCTTCCTGTAGTTGTTCGACCAGTTGCTGGCGCTCGCTGATATCAATCCAGCCGCCAATAATGCCGCCTACACTGTCGTCACTGCCCCGGTAAGGCAGTATCCAGTGGTAAATGGTCAGGGTCTTGCCATTGGGCAGTTGCAAGGGATGATCGCGTATCAGCGGGCGGCCCTCTTTCATCACCTGCTGGTAGTCCGCGTGGTAAGCCTTGTTTTGCGTGGGTGAGCTGAGGGTGTACTCCAGCAGGGTTTTGCCCTGCACCGACTCACGCGTTACCCCGAATGTGTCCAGGTAGCCCTCGTTGCAAATCAGCAAGCGCCCTTGGCGGTCGCGCACATAAATGGGGTGCGGGGTACCGTCTATTAACGCGCGCATAAAGGCCAACTGATCATTCAGCGCACGCTCGGCCTGGTCGCGTTTATGGATCAGCCGACGCAGGTACAGAATCCACACCATGGCGAAGAGTAAAATACCGGCACCGATCACCGACACTCTGAGAATGGCCCCGCGATGACGTACCCAGTAACGGTTATCCAGCACCACGGCGCTTTGCCAGCGGTTGGTGAGATTGTCCATGTCCTCGGGCGAAATACTGGTCAGCGCCTTACCCAGGATCGAGTGAAGTTCGCGTGATTGTTCATCAACGGCAAACGAAAACTGAGCGGGTAAAACACCAACTGTGCTGCGAATGCGCAATTGCCCTGTGTGCTGCTGCTGGATCAGATAGCGCGCGCTGATCAACGGGTTGATCGCTCCTTCGACTTCACCGTTGGCAACCATGGCCATGGCTTGCGCCGAGTTCTTGGCAGCAATTAGCTCCACTTTCGGAAAATGCTCTTCAAGGTAAGGGCGCACGATGTTGTCGATCACCAGTGCAACACGTTTGCCGTTGAGCTCATCCAGCGTCGTGGCGCTGCCGGGCTGCAGACGGGTCACCAGCACAAAGGGCGTCGACAGGTAAGGCTTGGTAAAGCGCAGTTCATGTTCGCGGCTGATACTGGGGGTGAAGGAGGGCGTCAGATCCGCGCGGCCCTGTTTGATGGAGTTGATCAAGTCGGGCACGGACTGGCTGCGTACCAGCTCAATCTTAAGGCCGGTGCGTCGGCCGATTTTAACCAGCAAGTCGGCGGCGATACCGCTGAAGAGGCCATGGTCATCGAAGAAGGTGAATGGCAGAAAATCGTCAATAATCGCCACTTTGAGGCGCGGGTGCTGGTCAATCCATGCTTGCTCTGACGCCGTAAAACGCAGCGGCCCCCGGCCTTCGAAGTTCAAACCATTGGCTCCCCAGCGGCTAAGAATGGCGTAACCCTCATCGGCGGATATGGCGGCCAGGGCGGTGTTGATCAGGCGCAACAAGCGCGGGTTCGGATGGTGCACGGCAAAGGAAAAGGGTTGCCCTTCAAGCGGGGAGAAGTCTTTAAGGTAAACGTTGTTCAGGTAGTTTTTATTGATCAGGTAGTTGGTGCTGATCGAGTCGCCCAAATACGCGTCGGCCTGCCCGAAAGCGACAGCGCCAATGGCGCTGAGGGTGGAGGCATACAATTGGATGTCGGCGTCAGGGTACAGCCCCTTCACCACCTCAAGCGGTTGATAGTGATAGAGCATGGCCAGCCGTAACCCTGGGTGCATTGCGTCTGCAACTTTCGGATCGCCCACGCGTGTGACCAGAATAGGGGTGTCCAGCGCATAAGCTGATGAAAACGCCAGGGCCTGATCGGTCATTTCGTAGGCGTTGGCTGTGCCCAACAGGTCGACTTCACCGTTTTTAAGTGCTGCGATCACCCCGGCACGGGAGTCGTACCGACGTACCTTTATTTCAACCTGCAATAGCTGCCCCAACAGCCCGGCATAGTCGGCCGTCAAACCTTCAAAGTCCTCACTGCCGGCAGAGATATCAAAGGGCGCGTAATCAGGGGCCGAGGTGCCCAATATCAATGACCCTTTGGCTTTTAACCACTGCCTGTCACCCTCACTCACGTTCAAGGGCGGGATGCCTGCCTGTGAACGGGCCAGTAATTGCAGATTCACAGGTTCGGCATAACTGGTTGACATCAGGCACAGCGACACCCCCCACGCATAACTTAGCGCTACAAGCGTTCTGATCATTCTATTAAATTATTGCGCTTGGCAAATTCAGCGAGGTAAACCACTGATTTTATATTCAGTTTGTTTAAGACGCGGGTTTTATAGGTGCTGACAGTTTTTTCACTCAGGAGCATGGCTTCCGATATTTTTTTGTTGGAAAAACCAGTTACTAAATATTGCAGTGTTCGGAGTTCCCGGTCAGAGAGCGTCTTAATCAATTGCAGATCACTTTTGCAGCAACTTACCTCGGTCGGCACATCCACCTCAATATCATTTATATAAATGCGTCCGCTCATAACGATATTGATGGCTTTGGTCAGAGCATCGACATCTTCGGTTTTTTCAATAAAACCAATCGCTCCCGCCCTGATACAACGGTCAGCGTAAAAGGCAGATCCTTTGGAGGTCAGTACCAGTACCTTGATGGGCAAGCCCATAATATGCAGGCGTTTGAGTACCTCAAAGCCGTCGAGCTTGGGCATCGACAGGTCAAGCACGATCAAGTGCGGTCGATGAGATCGGGCCAGATCAAGTGCTGTAACGCCATTGTCGGTTTCAGCAGCAATATGGAAGTTGGCTTGTTCCAATACCGCGCGAACTATTTTTCGAATGAAGGGGTGGTCGTCTACGATCAGAGCCTTACGCATGATTACTCCTACAGCATAAAGGTAGCGCTTTGCAGGTCGCTGGCTTTAATCATCAAAAATACGGGGGTCAAAGCGCCTTCTGTTTAGTCTTCAGGTATCAGTGTTTTATTCTTATAGGCATGTCTCGCGTGATAGAAAATGACCTCTGACGGCGGCAGTTTTTATCTGCCGTACCGGAGTGTATGAACGGTTTTGATAAGCAGTCCTGGGAGGTGCCCATAGAGGGGCTTTAATCAGTGCATGCACGTCCGGGTAGTTCATCGGCAGCGACGGAGTATCCTTAAGGGTGATTTGCTGGAGTAGCGATCGCGTTATGCTCTATGTCGACTGGCCAATCAATTAATTGAGTGTCGTTCGTCATGTCGCTTAACTCCCCATTACGATGGAGCCTGACGATTACCGAGGGCGGGTTGTGGTGGATTATTATTCATGGCCCTGACTCACATTAAGCGCCTCAATGGATGCGATCGCAGCGTCAAGTATGTCGTTCATCATTAGTTATAGCGGTAGGAATTTTCTGAAAAATAATATAAAAATAGTGTTATCTAATTATTTGATTAACAAAGATTTTTTATATTTTTTGTGGGGAGGTAATTATTCCTACGTTATGGATGTCAGTGGCGTGAAAATAAAAAAGCCGTGATCAACGATCACGGCCTTAGGTTTAACGCGGAGGATTTAAGCTTCATTCAACTGCGAGTGGGGAGCCGAAGCCGCCGCGTCGGGCGTTGCCTCGTCATGACGGCGAATGTACTTCCAATCGTCCTCATCGATGTAAATCCCGTTGGGGCCACTGCCGCTTTCAAGGTCGATGGCCACATGGGCGCATACTTGCGGTTTTACGCTGGCCAGGATCGGCACAAAGCCCAGTTGCAGGCTGGTTTCGAGCAGGGCGGTCTGGTTTTTCTCGTCGATATCGGCCGCTTCGTCGAGGTAGTACGGCAAGCGGATGCGCCCGGCCAGATCACGGTCCATCAAGTGCAACAACAAATACATGTTGGTCAGCGCCTTGATGGTCATGGTCGTGCCGTTGGACGCAGCGCCGTCGATGTCGGTGTGAATCACCGGCTGGCCGTTGACCTTGGTGATCTCGAACGCCAGCTCAAACAAGTCCTTGAGGCCCAACTGGTTATGGTTGGCGGCCACCAGTCGCGCCAGGTACTCCTTGGCTTCTTCGTTCTTGCTGTCCTGCTCGGCGCTTTGGCTGAGGTCGAACACGGATAAGGTTTCGCCTTCTTCGTACTGCCCGGCGCTGTGGATAATCTGATCGATATGTTTGAGCGCTTCCTTGTTGGGGGCCAGCACAATACGGAAGCTTTGCAGGTTGGACACCTGCCGTTTGTTGATCTCGCGGTTGAACAGCGCCAATTGATGTTCAAGGCTGTCGTAGTCGCTGCGGATGTTGCGCAGGGTCCGGGCGATGTCTGTCACGGCCGCTCGGCGTGCCTTACCCAAGGTCAGTGCTTCTTCGCTGCGGTGCGCGTAGGCGTTGATCAGCAGGTGCAGGCGGCGCTCCATGTCGTCTTCGCTGTCGAACTTGGCCACGCCTTTCAAACGCACTTGCGCATACAGCGCTTCGATCTGGCCGTCGCAGCGCAGCAAACCTTGCCAACTGTCCTGATAGTCATTGAGCAGCGGCAGCAGGTTGTCCATGGCGTCGTCGACCGGGTCCATGAATGGCGTGCCGAAGGGCAGGTCGGCGGGCAGTAACTGGCGGCGGCGCAGGCTGTCATCCAGGGTGCGTTGTTTGGCTTCCATGTCGCCAATCTGGCGCCCGACCAGCTGCAATTTGGCCGACAACTGTTGCACGCGCTCAGTGAAGGCGTCGCTTGAGCGCTTCAACTCATCTTGTGCGGCTTCAGCCTGGGCCAGTTGCTCCAGTTTTTCGTGCTCCTCGGCGCTCAAGGTTTGGGCGCGGCGGAAGTCCTCCAGGGCCTTTTGCGCATCCAGCACCTGCTGGTACAGCGCCTCGGCTTCGCTTTTGCTGGCGGTGCGGTCGCTGGTCACGGCTTGTTGCGTTTTTAGCTGTTTGAGTTCTTTTTCCAGCCGCTCCTTTTGCTCGCGCAACGCGGCGCGATCGGCCAGCGCTTGCAGGGCGGGTGGTTCGATGGAGCTGAGGTTGATGGACAATCCCGGCGCTTCAAAACGTTCGCCTTTGAACCCATCGAGGATCATTTCCAGGGACTTGACCCACGCGTCGCTGTCATCCAACGCAATACCGTGCTCGCCCAGCGGCAAGCTGAACAGCGCGCTGTTAAACAGGCGCATGAGGCGTTCTACATCCGGCTGCGAGAATTCTTCGCGCAGGCGGGCATAGCTGTTGTTGTCGGCGTGATCGAGCTGTTGCTTCACCGACTTCAGACGTTTTTCCAGGTCGCGCAGGCGTTCGTCCAGGTCTTCGACGCTGAACTGGCGGGACTGCGCAAGGGCACCGGCGAGTTCGTCGTGGGCATCCTTGGCGGCCAGCAATTGCTGCTCCAGCACTCTTACGTCATCCACCAGCGCAAAGCGATGCTTGAGCACCGACAGCTCGCCCAGCCAGCGCTGGAGTCCGGAGATTTCACGCTCCAGGCGCATAAGTTCCTGGGTGCTGCTGCGTTGATCGTTTTGCAGCGCATCCTGCTCGCTGCGGTAGAACTCGGATTGGCTCAGCAGCTCTTCCTTGCGGGCCCCGGCGTAGTCCTGCCAGGTGCCCAGCAACGAGTCCAGCAAGGGCGACAGGCGATGCAGCTTGCCGCGCAACAGGTCGCGCTGGCGCACACCGGCCGCCAATGACTCGACCAAAGGCCCCGCGCCGACCAGTGCGTTGTAATCTTGCTCCATGCGCCGAACATCGCGGAACGCTTCTTCGCACGCAGCAATGTAATCCACGCTGCCGGAGCGCAGGCTGTGTTCGAACGCATCCAAAAACAACTGCTTGAGTTTGGCGGCGGTGATTTCACGCATGTGCAGCAAGTTGATAAACAGCGCGCGGAAGGTTTTAAGGCTTTGTTCGCTGGTGGAGCGCAACGGGATCAGCGTGAGGTCCAGCGGGATGGACGTGTGCCCGCCTACCAGTAAGCGGCGCAGTTCATCGGGTTTCAGTTCATAGGCTTTGAGACCGTTGCGCTCAAGGTTGTTGAACAGCTCTTTTTGCCGCAGGCAGGTGTCGTCTTTCTGGTAATGGGCCAGGTCCAGTGTGCCGGCGTAGGCAAAGAACTGATGCCCGAAACCGCCCCCCGGCCCGCGCCCGACCACGCCGATCACGTGGGGGCCGTGGGGCAGGGAGACTTCAACGAGGATGTAGCTGGTGTCTGATGCGAAGTAAAAGCGCCGCGACTGTTCAAGGCTGTACTTGCCGAAACTCATGTCTGACATGCGCGCCAGGATCGGAAACTGCAAGGCGTTGATGGAGGCGGATTTACCCAGGTTGTTGGCCCCATACACCGACAGCGGGTGTTCCAGCGGGAACAGGCCCAAGCTGTAACCGGCGGTATTCAGCAAGGCAAAACGGCGGATGCCGTAACGTTCCTGGCTCATGCGTCCATCTCCTGTTGCTCATCGGCAATGGCGCGGGCCAGCGCGGCGTCTTCGTCGCTGTCATCCACCAGCACCGGCGTCGGTAACGGCAAGATGCTGTGCAGGCTGGCCGCCAGGTCACGGTCTTGCTGGACCGACAGGCACACATCGAGAAACCGGTGCATGGGCGGCAGAAAGCGGTAAACCCCGTTTTCTTCGCTGGCGAACCCGAGCTGAGTCATGCGGCGCATGATTTTCTCTTCCAGTTCGTCCTGGGTCGTGACTTCCGCTTGCACGAACAGGTCGCGGTATTTATCCAGCAGGGCGGGCAATTCGTCACGGCCCAGGCTGCCGCCATCGAGTACGGCAATCGGGTCGCGGCCCTGATCGGCCAGGTGCTCGACGATGATAAAGGTGAACAGCGCCAAGCGTTGCGCGGTCTTGTTGACCTGCGCGGTGGCGGTGTCGGGCACGAAGTAATAAAAGCCGCGGGTGTCGCACACCAGCTCAAAGCCCAGCGCCTTGAAGAGGGTGCGGTACGCGTCCTGAAAGTTCGACAGTTGCGTGTACAGCTCGGGGTCGCGGCGGCTGATGTGATAGCCCTTGAACAGTTCACGAAAAATCGGTGCCAGTTGGGGCAGTTCAGACAAATCAAGATGCATGGTGTGGGCTCGCAGTCGGTTCGGCGGTGCCTTCGCGGCGGGACAGCAGGGCGAAGGAGCGCAGGCTCACCTGATGTTCGTGGGTGTGGTAATCGCGGCGCTCAAGGCGCTCGCGCACGAAGCGTTTTTCGCGGGACAGGCGAGAGAACCAGTACAGCAACTCGTCGGTGTCGCCGTTGGGTTCCTGTTCCAGCAACCAGCTCATCAGGTCGGGCAGGGGCAGCGCGTCGCTGCAACGGTCGAGCATTTCTCTGACCGTGCGCGGGGCTTTGGGGGCCTCGCCTCTCTGGTTTTTATGGGCTTTGGGGAACTGCGCGGGCTTGGGCTCAAACCGGGCCAGGGCGTACACGTAGGCCTCGACCTGGCTGGCGCTGCCCAAAAAGGTACTTTGCGCGCGAGTGAACATCGGCATGGCGGCTTGCGGCACGGCGTCCAGCCCTTTGCGGCGGATTGCGGCCAGCGCCAGGGCGGCACCGCGCGTGACCGCGTTGTGGCGGCGCGCCTCTTCGCGCAGCGGCAGCAGCAGTTCGCGGGCATGGCGCAAGGTCAATTGAGCGCTGGTTTGCATTTCAAGGATACGGGCGTGGGTGCGCAACAGCCTGTCGTCATCCACCAGGTGGCCCAGGCGTTGTTGCTCACCGAGCAAGCGCAGCAGCACCTGCTCGACTTTGCGCACGCCCTGCTCAAAGGCACCGTCAGCATTGACCAGTTGAATCATTGGCTCGACGTACTCGTCCCAGGTGGCCAGTACTTCGGCGTAACGCTGGCGCAAGGGAATCTGGCGGTCGCTGGTCTTGGCCCGCTCGGCCACGGCGACCAACGCCTGTTCATCGTTGGCGAGTTTTTTCAGGACATCGCGCACGCGCATGTCCAGCAGCCGTAACTGACGCGCCAGGTCGTTGCCGTCACGGGTGTCGAAAGCATCCTGAATGTAACCGGCCAAACGCTCCAGATGGCGCAGGTAGGCTTCGATTTCCAGGCACAGGCCCAAGCGGTGTTCGCGCCTCAGGTAGGCCAGAAAGTCGTGAATCTGGGCATTGAGTTCGAAGCGGTTCGGGCTTTTGGCGACCGGCACCAGGATATCCAGTCGGATCCAGCTGTCGAGCACCGAGGTGATGTCCTGTGCGGTGCTGTCTACTTGATGCGCGGCCAGTTGCAGGCGCAATTCGCTGAGGCTCAAGGTGCCTTGGTCGAAGTGTTCGCACAAAGGTTCAAGGAGCGCCCAGTGTTCGGCGAGGGCACGTAAAACGCGCTTGGGTTCGATCATGGGAGGGCCGGTCGATTGGCAATGAAAGGTCGCGATTGTACTGCAACGCGTCGTTGAGTCATTACTTGGCGATGGCAGGCGGCGGGCGTCCATCAACCGTTTAGCGATCAACTGCGGGCGAGAAGGGCAGAAGGGCGGTAGAATCGCCGCTCTCTTCGTTATCCACAGATGGCCGACCCTTGTTAGACGAGTCCCGCCGCCGCGCTTACTTGACTGCCATGCAGGTGGTCAATTGGTTACCGCGCACTGAATTGCCGTTCGCCGCCCCGTCGCGGCCCGAACTGCTGGTGCTTCCTGAACCGCCCGCAGAGCCGGTGATTGAGCGGCCTGTGGCCAAACCGACGGCTGCGCCGACGCCGGCGGCCGAACGGCCACGCGTCAATATTCCTCGGCCAACGGTGACCCCGCGCCCGGGCACCCAGCCTGTGGTGACGGTCGACGCCGCGCCTGTCGTGGCCAAGGCAGTGCCCTTGCCACCGCCGCGTTTTGCGTTGCAGTTGCTGCGTGCCGGGCGCTGCCTGGTGCTGGTGGAGTTACCCACAGGCAGCGCGTTCCAGAGCCGTGACCCGGCGTATCTGTTGTTGAAAGACATGCTTCGGGCTGCCGGTTTGCCCGACAGCCCGCAAATCATCGGCGAGCCGGTACGCTGGCCGTTGCTGCGCCGTGGCAACGTTGACCAGGGCCCGGACGCCGCGCAGGAGTTTGTGCAGGGTTTCTTGATGGCGCGTCTGGAAGAGGCCGAGTGCGCCTGCCTGTGGTTGATTGGCTTGCCCGCTGTGCGGTTTGCCGGTGAGGCCAATGCCGAGTCGTTCAATCGTGAACTTGAAATTGAAGGGCTGGGTTGCGCATGGGCGCTGCCGGGCCTGGAACTGTTAATGGAAGAGCCGCACCGCAAAGCGGATGTGTGGCAAGCCATGCGCCGGCTGATGGCGCGCTGGAAACCAAGCAATGAGTGACGCGGTAAGCTTTCGCCCGATGACCGAGGCGGACCTGGATGCGGTGTTGAAGATCGAATACGCCGCCTTCAGCCACCCGTGGACGCGGGGCATCTTTCTTGACGGGCTGGGTAAGTACCATATCTGGCTGATGTTTGAAGGGGAGCAGCAAGTAGGTCACGGCGTGGTGCAAATCATTCTGGATGAAGCACACCTGCTCAACATCACGGTCAAACCCGAGAGTCAGGGCCGTGGCCTGGGGCTCAAATTGCTCGAACACCTGATGTCTATTGCCTATCAGCACGAGGCCCGCGAGTGCTTCCTGGAACTGCGCGACAGCAACACGGCCGCGTTCAAGTTGTACGAGCGTTATGGTTTTAACGAAATCGGCCGCCGCCGTGACTACTACCCGGCCGTTGGCGGGCGCGAAGACGCTGTGGTCATGGCCTGCACGCTGGTGGATTAACCCACGTTGACCACGCGCTCTTGCAGACGTACTGACGCCTGCAGGAGGGCCGCGCTGTCGCGCAAAGAACTGGGGCCGCACATCAGTTTACGCGTAGGAGCGAGCTTGCTCGCGATCTGTTGATCTTTAAAAACGGTGCCGGGCTGTTGTTCAGCAATCCTATCCATTGCTGCGGTCACGGCCACTTAAGGTTCCGGCGTCCTGCCGGGTTACCCTCTGCACAAAACTGGTGTGAGGCCAGCGTGGTTTAAGGGGGGCCTTGGATCAAAAGCCAGATCAAAAGATCACGAGCAAGCTCGTTCCTACAAACGCTGCCATTCGTAGGCGCAGCCAGTCGACGCTCGATTGCTCGCGATCTTTTAACCTACTTTAATCCGTGCCTTTTACGGCCCACCGGGTCAATCTCGGCCAGTTCCGCCTCATCCAGACCGTGGCCTGCACCAATCTCGTCTTCATCGACGACACTCAAGTCCCAATCGGCTGCACCGCCGCGCGATTGGGTGGCTTCCTGAGCATCCCGCGCACCGTCTTCAGGCGTCAGCATGTCGGCATCCAGGTCGTCCGGGCTTGAGTCCCGGCCGGGCAACGCTGCGCCGCTTAGTTCGCGGTTACGCGGGCGATGGGCGGCGACATGGCGGTGGTACTCTTCATCGCTCAGCAGGTCAGTCAACGGCTCATGGCCGTCATCGTCATCAAAGTCCAGCGGTTCGAGCGAGCCCATACGGTCTTCGGTGTCGTCGATTTCTGCAGGCTCATCTGCGCCAAACGGGCGGCGTGAATCAGTCATGGTCATTCCTCATGTTGTCGGTCCTTGATAGGGTGGAGCCTAGACAATCCTGAAAATTCCACCCACCCGACCACTGGAATTGGCATTAGCCCGCGTGACCCCGACCGTCGGTCGACAGTCAAAGCTGCGCATCAACTCTTGAGGCCTTACCTGATGAACGAATTACAAGATCTGATTGATAACAACGAGCGCTGGGCCGATGCGATCAAACAGGAAGATCCTGATTTCTTCGCCAAACTGGCCCGCCAGCAAACGCCGGAGTACCTGTGGATAGGCTGTTCGGATGCGCGCGTACCGGCCAATGAGATTGTGGGCATGTTGCCGGGCGACCTGTTCGTTCACCGCAACGTGGCCAACGTGGTGCTGCACACGGACCTCAACTGCCTGTCGGTGATTCAGTACGCGGTGGATGTGTTGAAGGTCAAACATATTCTGGTCACCGGCCACTATGGCTGTGGCGGCGTGCGAGCGTCGATGAAGGACCAGCAACTGGGCCTGATCGATGGCTGGCTGCGTTCAATTCGCGACCTGTATTACGAGAACCGCGAGGCGTTGGCGCTGTTGCCGACCGAAGAAGAGCAAGTGGACCGTTTGTGCGAGCTCAATGTGATCCAGCAGGTGGCCAATGTGGGGCACACCAGCATTGTGCAAAACGCCTGGCATCGCGGGCAGAACCTGTCGGTGCATGGTTGCATTTACGGGATCAAGGACGGTCGTTGGAAGAGCCTGAATACCACCATCAGCGGCCTTGACCAGCTACCGCCGCAGTACCGCCTGCGGCCGGTGCAACCGGTCTGATCCACAGTCCTCAGCCCGATCGGTCGGGTTGAGGCCTCGCTGGCCCATGCCAGGTGCCGGTTTTTTTCGACGCAGGTAAGCCGGTTATCACGGCCGGTATGTCGGCTTTATTGACAAGGCCGTGTCAGGGGAGCATTCCCAGGTTTTTTCGATGAACGGTCATTTTCAAGGCTCCAGAAAAATCGCCCAAAGCCGATGTTGTTTCACGCTGACTCCTCCTCATCCAGGTGTTCCATGTTCAACACACGCTTGAAGCAAGAGCTTGCGGCTCTTCGCGAAGAAATTTCCAGCCTGCAGCAAGTCCGGGAGAGTCTCGACAGTGAAATGCTGGTGCTGTCCCTCGCAACCGATGGGCGCATCGAAACGGCTAATGACAACTTCACTCAGCAGATGCACTACACCGGCGCTGCACTGCTGGGCCGCCACCTTGATGAACTGGTGCCGGAGCACTTGAGAAGCGATGAGCATTACCTGCGCTTCAACGCGGCCCTGACCCGCCACGAACATTACAGCGGCACGGTGCGGTTGCTGCGTGGCAATGGGCAGGAAGCCTGGCTGCGCTCGATCATGCAGCCGATTCTGAGTTCAAGTGGCCGCGTGCTGAGCCTTTCGATCATTTCCAGTGACTTGACGCGCACCATCGAAACCTCTCGTGAGCATGAAAACCTGATGAGCGCGCTGATGCGTTCCACGGCCGTCATCGAATTCAACCTCGACGGTGAAGTGCTTACTGCCAATGAGCATTTCCTCAAGGCGATGGGTTACAGCCTGGCGCAAATTCAGGGTAAACATCACCGTCTGTTTTGCTCCGCGCAGGAATACAACAGCGCTGAGTATCAAACGTTCTGGAAGCGTTTGAACGCGGGTGAGTTTGTCGCCGCGCGCTTTCAGCGGGTGGATAGCCAGGGGCGGGATGTGTGGCTTGAGGCCACCTATAACCCGGTGCTTGACGCCAACCGCGCGCTGTACAAAGTCGTGAAATTTGCCACGGTGATCACAGACCAGGTTCATCGGGAGCAGGCCGTGTCCGAGGCCGCCGGTATCGCGTACAGCACGTCGTTACAAACCGATAACAGCGCACAGCGCGGCACGCAGGTGGTCACGCAGGCGGTAGAGGTCATGCAGAACCTGGCCAGGCATATGCAGCAGGCGAGTGACGGCATTGAAGCGCTGAATGAGCAATCGATGGTGATCGCCAGCATTGTTAAAACCATCAGCTCGATTGCTGAACAAACCAACCTGCTGGCGCTCAATGCCGCGATTGAAGCGGCGCGTGCCGGTGAGCAGGGCCGGGGCTTTGCCGTGGTGGCTGATGAAGTGCGCCAGCTTGCCTCGCGCACCAGCAAGGCCACCGAAGAAATCATCGGCGTGGTCCGCAAAAACCAGGACATGGCCCGCAGTGCGGTGGCATTGATGGGGGAGGGCAAGGAGCAAGCCGAGGAAGGGCTGGCGCTGGCCGCCGAGGCCGGGACGGTGATTGTCGAAATTCAGGACGGCGCACAAAAAGTGGTCAGCGCGGTCGGCCAGTTTGCCAACCAACTGGCATCTTGAGTGACCTTAAACGACTAAGACGCGTAAGAATTTAGTCGCTTGATGACGGAAAAAGTACGGTTAGGAGTAAACTCGGGGCTTTCCAAAGGAGTTTTTATGAGCCTCTACCAGCCTGGCATCCTCGCCAAACCCGTGCCGACCCAGGCGCGCTATATGTTTTTTGCAATCAAGTCGGTAGAAGCCTTGCCGGCAGCACTCGACACGTTGTCGCAGTGGGCCGATGGCAAAAGCGTAGTGGCGGGTTTCGGGTCACCGCTGGTATTGGCCCTGGGCGCTAAAGTGCCTGGGCTGCGCGTGTTCCCTGCACTCAACGCAATGGTCGAGAACCCGTCGACCCAGCACGCCCTGTGGTTGTGGTTGCTGGGTACCGACCGCGGGGAACTGTTGCATCGCAGCCAGGCCATCGAAACGGCGCTGGCACCGGCCTTCAACCTGCTGCAAGTGACGGAAGGCTTTCGCTACAACGTCGACCACGACCTGACCGGCTACGAAGATGGCACCGAAAACCCGGTGGATGAGGCGGCGGTTGAAGCGGCGATCGTCACGAATGCCGGTGCCGGGCTGGATGGCGGTTGCTTTGTGGCGGTCCAGCAGTGGCAGCATGACTTGAACGGTTTTGCCGCGCTGCCACAAGCCGAGCAGGACAATATCATCGGCCGGCGCAAGAGCGACAACGAAGAGCTGGAGGATGCACCGGAATCGGCCCACGTTAAACGCACGGCGCAAGAGAGTTTCAGCCCTGAAGCCTTCACCGTGCGGCGTTCCCTGCCGTGGACTGAAAACGGCAAGTCGGGCCTGATGTTTGTGTCGTTCAGCCGCACCCTCAATGCCTTTGAAGTGCAACTGCGCCGCATGAGCGGCCTTGAAGACGGCATCGTCGATGGGTTGTACCGCTTTAGTCGGCCGTTGAATGGCGGCTATTACTGGTGCCCACCGCTCAAGGACGGGCGTCTGGACTTGGGTGCGCTGAACAGGGCCTGAGCCTCGGTACCCGATAAAGGGAGCGGAACCGCCCGGTGACGTTCCCGCTTGCGCCTATTGCAACCGCAGTTTGCGGCGCATTTTCTCCACGCGGTCGCCGCTTTGGTTCTGTTGCTCCAGGCGTTCGCGCAACGTGGCGATGTAAACCTCGCGGGTGCGCAGGATATGCCGGCTGAGCAGCTTGGCCAAGGCCGCCTGCTTGCCGGCTTGCACCAGTTCAATCATGCGTCGGTGATCCATGAATGACCGGTCCGGCTCATGCCGGGCGCGGCGGGCCAAGTGCGTGCGCAACGCCGCGACACGGCCCAGGTTGCGTTCGTAGGCATCCATCAAGTAACGATTGCCGCTGAACGTGAACAGGCTCAAGTGAAACGCAGTGTCTGCCGCGCCATAGCGCAAGCGGTCGTCCTGTTCCAGCGCGCTGATCATGTCCGCCAGGGCCTGCTGCATGGCCTGTAACGTGGCTTCAGGGTTGCGTTCCAAGGCTCGGCGCGAGGCTTCGACTTCCAAGGTCACACGGTGCTCGCACAGCTCGACGATATCGTCTTCGGTGGGGCTGAACACGTAGGTGCCCGATTTGGCCACGATGTTCACCAGCCCTTCGGTCTGCAGCATGGCCAGGGCTTCGCGAACCGGCGTGCGACTCACCGCAAAAGCGTTTGCCAGGCTCTCTTCGGACAGCGCTTCGCCAAGGTCCAGACGTGCCGAAACAATGGCCTCGCGGATGTCAGCGGCCAGGCGTACGGCGAGGGATTTCTCTACGGGTTTACTCATCGGATTTACGCAGTTTTGTCAGTGCCGAGTCGACGCTCAAGGCTTGTGGGGCGTCATGATAGCGGAAATAGATGCCTTTAAATTGTATACTAGTTGTTGTACCTTAGATTCGCCCTCCAACAATAATATGGACGTCTCCATGGCTTCTACCCCAGCGCTTCAGTCACCTTCTTTGCCTTTATTGATCGAGGCGCTGCGCGAACGGCTCGGCGACCGCGTCAGTACCCGCCGCGCCGAACGCGAGCAGCATGGCCGTGGTGAGTCTTACCACGCGACATTACCGCCGGATGCGGTGTGCTATGCCCACACCACCGAAGAGGTGTCGGCCATTGTCAAACTGTGCGCCGCCCACCGTGTACCAATCATTGCGTTTGGCGGCGGCACCTCGCTGGAAGGTCATGTCGGCGCGACGCTGGGCGGGATCTGCATCGACCTGAGCCGCATGCAACGGATTATTTGCGTGCGCCCCGACGACCTGGATGTGACGGTCGAGGCCGGTGTTACGCGCATGCAACTCAACGCCGAACTGCGCACCACCGGGTTGTTCTTTCCAGTCGACCCGGGAGGTGAAAGCACCCTGGGCGGCATGGCGGCGACCCGCGCCTCGGGCACCAACGCGGTGCGCTACGGGACTATGCGCGAGAACGTGCTGAACCTCACCGTGGTACTCGCTGACGGTCAGGTGATCAAAACCGGCGGCCGTGCACGTAAATCAGCCGCGGGCTACGACCTGACCCGTTTGTTTGTGGGCTCGGAAGGCACGCTGGGGATCATCACAGAAGTGACCTTGCGCCTGTATGGCATCCCGGAAACCACCTCGGCGGCGGTCTGCACGTTCCCGGCGATTGCCGAGGCTGTGAGTGCGGTGGTGTCCATCATTCAATACGGCATTCCTGTGTCGCGGGTGGAGTTGCTGGATGCGCGCACGGTGCAGGCGGTTAATAACTTTTCGCACATGGGGCTGGTCGAAACGCCAACGCTGTTTTTTGAGTTCGCCGGTTCGGCGGCCAGCGTGGCGGAACAGGTAGAGCTGACCCGGGAAATTGTCGAAAGCCACGGTGCGCTGAGCTTCCAGGCCGCTGCTGATGCGGATGCCCGCAACACCCTGTGGCGGGCGCGGCACAATGTTCACTACGCGATGCAGGCCATGCGCCCGAATGCCCGCATCTGGAGCACCGACGTGTGTGTGCCGATTTCAGCGCTCACCCAATGCATCGCTGAAACTGCGGAAGATGCCGCCAAGGTTTCGTTCTTTGTGGGCGTGGTCGGGCATGTGGGGGATGGCAATTTCCACCTGGCGTTGGTGGTCGACCCGGATAACGAGGCCGAAATGGCCGAGGCTGAAGCACTCAACGAGCGCGTGGTGGAGCGCGCCATTGCGCTGGACGGCACCAGCACCGGCGAGCACGGCGTAGGGTGCGGCAAGCGCAAATACATGACCCTTGAATACGGTGCCGCCGTGGAGGTGATGCGCCTGGTCAAGCAGGCGCTGGACCCTCACGGGTTGATGAACCCGGGCAAAGTGTTGCCGGACGCTTAACGGGCGGGCGCAAGGCCCGCGCCTTCAGCGCTCCTGTGTGCGCTGAAGGCATTGGGCTGCTACCCGAGGGCGGAGCAGGGTAGAATGCCTGCCCCAACCGTTGACTGCGCCTGCTTATGAAACCTCCTCGCCAACTCGCTAGCCAGACCCTCTTTCGCGGGCTGGAAGTCGTCGATGCCGTTGCAGATGGCCTCACCACGTTGCCGCAAATCAGTGCCCACCTGGGGCTCTCAACCAGTACCACGCATCGGCTGGCCTCGGCGTTGGTGCAGGTTGGCTATTTGCGTTTTGAAGCGCGAAAGGGCTACAGCCTGGGGCCGCACTTGATCGAACTGGGCTTCAAGGCCCATCGCCAGTCAGACCTGGCCACCCGTGCCCGACCGCACCTGCAGGCTCTGGCCGACCAGACCCACGACACCGTGCACCTGGCAACCATGCTCGATGACCAAGTGGTGTACCTGGACAAAGTTGCCGGTTCTCGGGCCGTTCAGATCAGTTCGTTGATTGGCGGGCGCAAGCGGCTGTGCAGCACCGGGGTGGGCAAAGCGTTGTTGCTGGATGCCAGCGAAGCGCGTTGGGTTGAGGTATTCCGACAGGATGCGGCCAGTGGTTTTAGTGTCAGCTATGACGAGGCGCAATGGCTGGCGCTGATGCGCGGTTATGCGGCGGGGGGCTATGCGTTCGATCTGGGTGAAGATGATGAGTCGATCCGCTGCGTGGCCGTGCCTATCCGTGATGCCAGCCAGCAAATTGTTGGCGCGGTCAGCGTATCGAGCACGGTGCAGTACATGGATGAAGCGCGCAGGCTGGCGCTGATTGCGGTGGTGCAGCACTGCGCCACCTGCATCGGCCGCGAGTTGGGCGGCTGATGCAAGCGGCGCTGTCGGTCAGACAATACCGGTGGTGTAAAACAGCACAATGGCCAGGGCGGCCGCGACCGTCTTGATGATGGTGATGGCGAAAATATCGCCATACGACTGTCGATGGCTGAGCCCGCACACGATCAAGAGCGTGATCACAGCACCGTTGTGAGGCAGGGTATCCATGCCACCACTGGCCATGGATGCGATACGGTGGAACACCTCCAGCGGAATGCCGGCCGCATGGGCAGAGGCAACAAAGGTATCGGCCATGGCCCCCAGCGCAATGCTCAGGCCGGCAATGGCAGAACCGGTGAGCCCCGCCAGCACCGTGATGGAAATAGCTTCGTTAAAGAGCGGGTCGGGAATGGCCTTGAGGGCCGCTGCGGCGACGACGAAGCCTGGAAGAATCGCCATGACGGCACCAAAACCATACTCGGAGGCGCTGTTCATGGAGGCCAGAATCGAACCGCTGGCGGCGGCCCGGCTGCCTTCCATAAACTTGGGCATGATCACGTGGCCGCGGGTCAGCAACAACGTGAGTATCCCGGCCATCAAGGCACCGAGCACCGCCCACACGGCGGCGTAGGTTTTAATGTCGATCACCACCGGCGCGGTCATGCCGCCAATGGACAGGCTGTATTGGCTGCCATACAGCTGAGGGATCAGCTTGATCAGGTAGAAGTTCGCCACACACACCACCACCAACGGCAACAGCGCAATCAGCGGGTGGGTCAGTTTTTCATTCGGATCGGCCGGTTCCGGTTCGTTGATGTGGCCCGTGCCGTAACCTTCCCCGGCGCGCAAGGCGGCGCGGCGGCGCGACTCCAGGTACAGCATGCCGGCGGCGAAAATCATTACCCCGCCAATGGTGCCTAACCACGGTGCGGCCCAGGTGCTGGTCTGGAAAAAAGTGGTGGGAATGATGTTCTGGATTTGCGGGCTGCCGGGCAGCGAATCCATGGTGAAGGTAAAGGCACCCAGCGCGATTGTGCCGGGGATCAGACGCTTGGGGATCTGGCCCTGGCGGAACAATTCAGCGGCAAACGGGTATACCGCAAACACCACCACGTTGAGGGACACGCCCCCATACGTGAGGATGGCGCAGGCGAGCACAATCACCAAAATGGCGCGGTGCCCGCCCACCAACCGGATCAGAGCCCCGCTGATGGCGCGGGAGTTGCCCGACACCTCAATCATCTTGCCGAACACGGCCCCCAGCAAAAACACCGGAAAGAAGGTTTTGATAAACCCGGCCATCTTTTCCAGGAAGACGGTGAAGTAAGCCGGTGCAACAGCGGCGGGTTCGGTGAGCAGGATGGCCCCCAAGGCGGCAATGGGGGCAAAGATAATAACGCTATAGCCTCGGTAGGCCATAAATATCAGAAACGCCAGAGCGGCAAGGATGACAACAACTTCCATCGGCGAAGCTCCATATTATTTTAGTTATAAGTCAGGATAAGCGGTGCTGCTGCGCCTTCGTTAGCGCCCGCGGGCGGCCAACAGATCCAATGCCACGTCCACGATCATGTCTTCCTGGCCGCCGACCATCCGGCGCTTGCCCAGCTCGACCAGAATGTCGAGGGTTTTGAGGCCGTACTTGGCTGCCGCGACTTCGGCGTGGCGCAGGAAGCTCGAGTACACGCCGGCATAGCCCAGCGCCAGGGTTTCGCGGTCGACCCGCACCGGCCGGTCTTGCAGCGGGCGCACGATATCGTCGGCCGCGTCCATCAGGGTGTAGAGGTCGGTGCCGTGGTTCCAGCCCATGCGTTCGGCCGCGGCGATAAACACTTCCAGCGGCGCATTGCCCGCGCCCGCGCCCATGCCCGCCAAACTGGCGTCGATGCGGTCGCAGCCTTCTTCGACGGCGGTGATGGAGTTGGCCACGCCCAGGCTCAGGTTGTGGTGCGCGTGCATGCCGGTTTCGGTTTCAGGCTTGAGCACGGCCTTGAACGCGCGGAAGCGGTCACGCACGTCTTGCATGTTCATTGCGCCGCCCGAGTCGGCCATGTACACGCACGTGGCACCGTAGCTTTCCATCAACTTGGCCTGCGCGGCCAGCTGCTCGGCCGGGATCATGTGGCTCATCATCAGAAACCCGACGGTGTCCATGCCCAGCTCGCGGGCGTATTCGATGTGCTGCTTCGACACGTCGGCTTCGGTGCAGTGGGTGGCGATGCGCACCACGCGGGCACCGGCGTTGTACGCGGCTTTGAGGTCGTGCACCGTGCCGATGCCGGGCAGCAGCAAGGTGGTGATTTTGGCGTGGCTGATCACGTCAGCGGCGGCTTCGATCCACTCAAGGTCGGTGTGGCTGGCGAACCCGTAGTTGAAGCTGGAGCCTTGCAGGCCGTCGCCGTGGGCCACTTCGATGGAATCAACGCGAGCCTTGTCGAGGGCGCGGGCGATGTCCTGCACGTTTTGCAGCGAGTACTGATGGCGGATGGCGTGGCTGCCGTCGCGCAGGGTGACGTCCGAGATGTAGATTTTTTTACCGTTCATGCTGTTCTCCTCAGGCCGTGAGCATCGACAACGCCATGCGCTCGGCGGTGGCCAAGGCTGCGGAGGTCATGATGTCGAGGTTACCGGCGTAGGCCGGCAGGTAATGGGCGGCACCTTCGACTTCCAGGAAGATCGAGGTTTTGAGGCCCGAGAAAATGCCCAGGCCGGGGATGGTCAGGGGCGCGTCTGGCGGGATCACATCGAACTGCACTTTTTGCTTGAGGCGATAGCCCGGCACATAAGCGTGCACCGCAGCGGCCATGGCTTCGATGGACGCTTCGACCTCGGCCTGATCGGCCGCTTCCGACAACACAAACACCGTGTCACGCATCATCAGCGGCGGCTCGGCCGGGTTCATCACGATGATGGCCTTGCCCTTGCCTGCGCCGCCGATCACTTCGATGGCC
>Ga0302347_1000841_pt1 | contig 42550 bp, 25 predicted proteins | sample PhyWR1_FD_202178 | JGI IMG/M metagenome (GOLD analysis project Ga0302347, IMG submission 202178) | Leaf surface microbial communities from wheat plants in UC Gill Tract Community Farm, Albany, California, United States - DLSL W.R1 (v2)... | ecosystem: Host-associated > Plants > Phyllosphere >... | reverse complement strand
ATTTAATAACCGTTTTATTTGTAATATTCTTTGAAATTGTCTGTAAACAATCTTCAAAAGAATAAGAATCATGTCCTATATAACCCTTTGGCCCGAATAGCTCTTCACCTAGTAAATTAAAAAAGTCTATTTCTGAATTAACAACGCTTAAGTTAATTTCATATAGTGAATCAAAAAAAAGATTAGGCACACCACTCCAAAATAGGCAACAATAATTATATGAATATTTAACTTCTTCATTAAGGCCTAAAAAATAAATTTTTTCATTATTATTCCACTTCGTAAAAACATCTATAACATTTTGATCATAATTACTAGTATCGTAATCAATCATTGGCAAACCTTCTAGAATAATATTACTTTTTTCAATTTTAAAATCGTCAGTTCTAAAATTGAAATTATATAAAAGTATTCTTTCATTGAATTTATTCTCAATTTCTATACTACAATGAACAATATCTATATTAAAATAATTATTCTCCAATTTTTCATCCAAATAGAAGCAATTATTTAAATAAAATAATTTAGTAAATGTACTATAAATTGAAATCATATTTATTTGTGACGATTCTGCAATTATATTTTCGTTATATGTTATCTTAACATTTAGTATGCTATTATCTAACTTGTTTGATTTCATGAATTGTTTTGTAATGATCTAATGTATATCCATATTTCTTACTTCCATCGGGATTGAGTTTTTCTAATATTCTATAATTGTCTCCCGAAGGCTGTCCAGGCACATTGTACTCAGTTGAACCCTCCCATCTTTTCTCTAAGGATGTATTTTTTCTATTCCCAAATACTTTTGGCAATCCTGCATCATCAAGTCTTGGAGTACCATTGCCACCTGCCACTTTAATTATTTCTCTATTTATATGCTTATTGTTTGTCTTTAGAAAACCACAATCGTTATGAACAAGAATTTGTTTTTCTGAAACGTAGTAATTATGATTATCCTCGACTTCAAAGTTATAAACTACTTGTTCTTTTTGATATTTTTTAATAGAAATAATTACACATTTTGAACCATCTTTTAGATATAATTCATCACCTTTTTTTAAATTTTTTGCCTCAATCCATTTTCCATTAATATAAAAGGGATGTTCAGGAGTAGATTCGATTTGTATTCCATCAGCATTAAATCTAATAATATCAGAGGCGATATTTGTAGATAATGCTATGACTTTTTTAAGTTCGCTCTTTGATGTTGATTCATTATAAGACCAAACACTATCTCCAACTTCAATATCTTCTATTTTTTTAAAGCCTTCAAGTGTAGATATTAACGTTCCTTTTACAAAACATAATTTCATTAAAGGAGTAAAAGCTTTTGAAAGAATTCTAGTAGTCGCTGATAATCCTCCAATAATTGCCAATTCTCTTGTCGCATCAGCTCCCTCTTGTTCATATTTTTTTGCGGCATCTTCATTTCCTCTGGTTCTCCAGTAGCTTTGCATTTCCATACTATGAAAAGCCTCTCCAGCAGTATATGCTAATAAAGCTTGACTTGCTCGGCCTTTAGTAACATATGCATCAAGTACCGCCGCACCAACAAACCCTAAAGCCATTCCCCCCATCTTCATACCCTGTGTGTTTATATTACCTGGTGGGGTCATAAAGTAACCCTGCTTCCCATTGGGATCCACATAAATAATAGGATTCTGATAGCAGTAAATATACGCATTCAAATTACCTGAATTAAATACCCCACCATTATGCTGCCCATCACCGTAAAACTCAGTCTCATTGACCGGATGATAAATTGCCAGCGGGTCAACATTCAACCATAATGAAACTCTTGGATTATAGTACCTCGCTCCATAATAGTAAAGCTGTGTAGCTTCATCAAATTCCTTACCATTATATTTGTATACATTATTATATTCTCCACTGCTCTGCTCCATCAGTATCTCTCCAAATGGCATATACTCATACCAGTTAGTGGTCGTACCAGCCTGATTTGTAATGACAGAACCGCTACCCAAATGATCCGGATGAACCCAATAGGTTTGATACTCCTGCAGTTCGTCAACGGGTTGATCGATCATACAGTCATCCAATTGGAAGTTATGCCAGAACTCACAGACCGTCCCATTCAGTAATGCTTCATTATAGCCAGACATCAATCTTCTATAACAATTTGTTCTGGGATTGAAATTAGAGGCGGCAGCAAGCACAGCATTACTACAGGTTTCTTCGGTCTCAAGCTCAGAATTATCTAGATCAGCCCACGCCACCGGAGGATAACCCGCTTCCTGCACCATAGATTCTACTTCTATCATCGAAGTTCCCGATAATTCGTTAAGAGCAGGGATTGCTTCTGAAGCAAAACCGTGCGATGGCAGATCAGTAACTTTTGCCGCTACTTTATTGCTTCCAATATAGTAATGTTTGCTCAGCTGTGCTCCGTTCACAACCGCATATCCATTAGGATAGTAGGTATATGGTTCCATAGTTGTACGCGGTCTACCAGAACCCATATTACCATTGGTAAATATGTTTCTTACATTACCTTCACTTTTTAAAGATCGTTCACCAGTTGCATCATAAACATAATGATGCAATGCATTATCCTGCGCTATACCTTTTAGATGGTTTTGTATATCCCAGAACAATTGTCTTTTAACAGTTCTTTCCGGCAGGGAGTTTGGATCAGAAATACCTCCTGATTCATCACCTTCAACCAATGTCATATTTCCGTTGGCATCATAAGTATAATACTCGTGGGTATCCATTGCGGCAACAGTAAATCCCGTCCCGCAATCCCAAGGTGTTGTGTAGGCACCCCCTATAGTTGAAGTAATCGATGAAACTGCATTGGGATGGGTTACATCATCATAGTGATAGACCATTTTAGAACCTTCTTTACCCGGTTTTGAACATATACCAGGGCTGTAGGTTTTCCAACGAGAATGCTTACTTGCAATTCCATGTGAATTATTGTAGGTCATATCCAGCTGGTAATACTTCTTCTCTTCGGTACCTGTTGCCTTGATCAAAGAACTTTTCAGCCTGTTGAATCCATCATAGGTAAATGTCTTTTCAGAGGCCACACCATTCAATACAGCGTTATTAATCCCTAATGGTACGCTTGTGGTAATACCTGTTACATTATTGTCATTATCATAAGTGTAAGAATTACTTCTTATAGTAGGTGCCAATATATCTGGCATCATAGGATTAGGCGCTCCCTGTAAAAGTAATGACTCCAATTTTCCCCAGGAATCTCTCTGATATTGAGTTCTTGTTCCATTTCCTGCAACAACCTCTGTCATCTGTTCATTATAATCATAAGAAATAGAAGAGACAATATCGGATTCAATTCCAGTCCCAGGCGCTAAACTCTTGATATTATTTAATAATCCAAAAGCATCGTAGCTGTAAAGAACCAGCTCATTGTCAGGATATGTTATGCTGTTTATCCTGTTATGTACATCATAAATATAATTCGTCTTGAACACTTTAGCCGTTTCATTTGGGGCTATCATAAATCTTTTCTCCTCTACTACCTGACCAAGCATGCTGTATTTGAACATTTGTATTCCCGTACGGTCGGTCTGCTTGATCAGTCTTCCAGCAGAATAATTGCTAGCTCCAGGTAATCCGTATTCATATTTTACAACATGATCAGGATATGTGATCTCGGTCAACTGATTAAAATTATAATTATAAATAATCTGCTGCTCCTGGTCTCTTAAAGCAGGATTATCAAATGCCACTAATTTATTAGTCCCATCATAATAATAATTGGAAATACCTGCGTCAGGATGGGTTTCAGAAGTTCTCCGCCCTAATCCATCATAACTGTACTCAGTTATATGCTGATTCTGATCTCTTACTTTTATAAGCTGTCCTAACAGATCGTAGGTATAGTCCGTCCACAGATTGGTATTATCGCCATTCTGTACAACAGATGTTGTTCTCCCTTTCTCATCAGTATATGTTGTACTATTTTTACCCATAGGAGAAATCGTTTTCTGGGTAAACTGTGCTATTCCATTACGATCGTTTCCAAAACCGTAAACAGTTTGCTTTACGAGAGACTGCGGACCATTACTTGTCTCAACGTTTGGTTGGATTATTTTTACGACCCTATCTAATTCATCATAGTTGTAACGGATGATTTGTTTATAAAAATCAGGGTTTAAAACACTATTTTGATCAATAAAAGGTATTTTCATAACATCCATAATGTTTCCATGTTCCCGACTTGCTATATTATTAATATACTGCATCTTAGCTCTACCTTTCTCATCTTTTATAGGTCCTTCTTTATAACTATAGATATAATTATTTGCTGTTCCACCTATTAATTTTTTAACTGAAAGCTCTCTTCCCCAAGTGTCAACAAATAAACTACTGAAATAATTAAGACCTGGTAAAACACCATTAACTGCAGGCGCTTTTCTCTCTGTAACAGCTACGTTAGGTAGTAGTCCATCTGAACCAGCATCGTAATGCAATTTAATTGTCCAATCATTATCTACTGGAGACCTATACTGGGTCAATCTTCCAAATCCATCATAAGTGTACGTAGAGCTAACATTATTAAGATCTGTTACTGTTTTTGGTACCCCGAATAAATAATTGGGGTCATATTGTGTTGTACTGCTGTAACCATAAGCATCTGTCGTTTTAGTTATATAGGTATGATATGTCGGGTCATACTCATACTCATAAAACATCCTTTTCCCGTTTTGGTCTAAAGGGAAAATGGATTTTTTCAGATTCCCATAAGAATCATACTCATAGTTGTACTCATAAGTTCTTCGATCCAGTATCCTTTTAATGCTGGAAATATTCCCCTTGGCGTCTATTAAAGTAAGAGACCTTCTCAGCACAGCATTAGAAGCATCTGCTACTTTATGTTCTTGGGGAATGCCACCGACATTCTGGCTTGTGACAGGGTGATAGGCTATGGTTATCTTGATGTCATCTGTCGTATTATCTATATCTTTTCCTCTGTCTGTATAACTCAAAACATTCCCATATTGATTATACTCGTCAACCGTACTAATTAATCTTTTGCTATAGGGGATATTTCCATTATATTCTGTCGTAACTGTTTCGGTTGAATATAAGAATGGTATTATCCGACCAATATCTTTATACGTAGGCTCGAGCTGAAATTGATTAAGTGAGTATTTTGTTGTTGGCTGATCAAAATACCTATATATGTAATTCACCCTGGACCTTTCTCTTCCAATACTATCGAGCGTATAAGTAGATCTGACCAATCCCTTTTTATAAAAATATTGTCTTACAGATGTATTATCGTATGGAACATAAAAATCCTGCTTATTGGCATAGTTTGTCTCATATTCAGTAACCTGAGTAATGCCAGATCTATCAATGGTTTTTACCTTACCAAATCCTAAAAAACTACGCTCCCTTCTATCCTGTACTCCGTTTTCATATTCGAAAAAGAGTTCATCCAACACCGCAGTAGAACCAGTCTGATTAATATTGGTCTTGTTAGCCTTATTTTCAAAAGCTTCGTCATCATCGACAACATATCTGGTAAGTACTAGTTTGCTAAAAGGCATCTGATAAGTACTTCCAACTTTTGTATGTGATATTGGATTGTTTTTTCTATAATCTAGATGTATATCACCTTGTAACGGATTTCCGATGTAATTTAGTAAATTAAATTTATTAGCCTGATTAGGTACAACTGTAATTTTTGTATCATCCTCCGAGATCAAAAGATCTGGAGATCCATCACCATCAAAATCCCTGAGATCAACAGTCTGCTTGTTAGTAGAAGAGTCTTTGCCACCACCTAGAGATAAACATATTTTTAAACCAAAGGCTAAGCAGAATGTACCGTAACCATTAAGCCCGGAAGTATTCTGATTATTTGTAATGGTAAAGTCGCTCCCCATAGGAATAGCCGTACCACTAATACTTTTGCCAGTGTTAACATACAGAGAATATTTGCCATTTTCATTAACAAGCTTGTCTAACAGGCCATCCCCTGTCATATCAATGAAAAATACTTTGTTTTTTGAAGCCGAGAAATTTTTCCCTACACCAACTACCCAGCTGCCATTACCTAAATTAACCCCGCCTCCTCCGGAAGTAGCTTCTGTTTCATTGGCGAACACTTCTCCGATATTCCATCCGGATTCTTCAGTGAATCCTCTACCCGTATTGATATAAACACGATTGTTACTAATGTAATCCGACAAACCATCACCATTTATATCTAGCCAAATGTTTTCATTTTTTGAATTGGATTTTGCAAAATTAACACTTGGTCCCATACCTGTAGCTGCGAAGGATGATCCCATGTGCGATACCATCTCTCCTACTGAAGTATTCTTATCAGATGTTTGTGTATTACTTTGTTTTTCTGGATTGATACTTGTATTCCAAGAAAAACCGGCACCGATGTTTTTGGTATTATTTTTTATTGTTTTATCTCCAATATTACTGAAACCATCTGTGAGAGCTCCTAATAAATTGGTCTTATAGTACTTGTCTCCTATCACAATATCCGGATATTGATCACCATTAATGTCCTGGAATACTTCAGCTGATTCATCTTTTGAATAACCGCCATTTATACTTGCTCCGCCAATTCCACCATAAATGTTAAGACTGTTCCCTTTTGAATGCATGATAATCCCCCTCGGTTCTGCAGTGACCACCTTAGGGTCACCTTCAAAAGTAGCAGATGGTTTTTGAGCGAACATGTTACTTGGCTCAATAGAATCTTTACCAAAATTAGCTGATTCTAACGGAGAAATATAGGTGCCATTATCAGGATCTAATCCTAAGGTCGTAAAGTATCTACTATTCTGCTGATTATCTAGATAATTAAGCATACATGACTCATAATCTTCCGAAGTGGGATCTCCGCAGTTAGGCAATGGAAATTCTTCTTCAGTTGGAGGTGTCACAAAAAACTCACCTTCTCTTATCGTTTTTATTGCTGCATTGGCATATTTGGTTCCATTATATACAAATCCCCCCCAGCCTTGCCACATCAAACCTATGTTGGCATTATAGTTCTTTGTCTCAGAACGAGTCGAATAATAATTAGGTCTAATAGTTGTAGATTTCACAAAACAATTATTGGCAAGCAATTCTATGAAAGGATTTAAACCTGAAAGATATTTTCCCAGTTCATAATTGTCCGTATGTATTTCGAAAGCTATTTGGCTATAAGTAGGATTAGCCCCATAATTGTCAATGTATGGGATTTCCATCTTATTGTTTTCAACTTTCACTTTCTTTTTAAGTGTATATAATGGTATAATTACCCCATTTAAATTATAATTCTGAAACTTAATGGAGAATGTAACCTCTGCTCCACTGTAATTGGTATTCGGCAACGTTAACTTTTGACCATAACAGTCAGTAAACTTAGGATAGATCCTAGTATGGGTAGCAATAAACGAAGTGGCAGGATTGATCATATTTAATTTGACCACTTCTGAAAACGGCTTATACTGAACAATCATATTATGTTGTTCAACGCTTTCTAAGGTTTTAATGGTTAATTTAGGCATCCAATCTATCTTTTCCCAGGATACATTTGTATCCCCGGTTACTTCAAAATATAAAAATGTTAATGTTGGATCGGTGTCAGAACTTATGGGATTAATGTCAAATTTCTCAATATCGCTTCCCCCGACCAAGTTTTCATCTGGCAATAACTGGCTGAGAGACTGCCCCCTTTTCAGCTTTTGATGAAAGATCAGTTTTGGAGCTTCTGTCATACTCAACGCCGCTGTATCGCTAGCTTTTTTCTCTGACTTATATATTTTAAAATTAAGATCATCCGAAAAGGTTTGAGAACTTAAGCTTGGCCAAGAAATCGTTGCACTTCCTTTTTCAATGACAGCATTACCGGCCGCGCTACTTTTCAGAAATGAGTTTTTGGAATTAGATTTAAAGAAATCATTCCCGTTTATATCTTTAGAACTCATTTGTGAGCTAAAACCTGAGACTGACTGATATTCTATATTAGACTCTGTTTTAAGATCATCCCCTGTCGAATTGCTTTTAGAGCTTGCAACAATATATATTCTTTGCCCTTTTTTAACTGAAATAGATGATTGGATGATATTCTGTTGTTGTCCTTGCGAATTTAAAGTTATGTTCGACCCCAATTGCTCACTTGGAGAAAGGCTTGGGCTATTTTCATTATCTCTAGCCAAAGTTCCTTTTTCAATCCATACTTCAACACCATCTTTTGAATCCTGATCAAGTCTTACATAGGCATTAACATTTATAATTCCGTCAAAAGGTGCTTCCCACGCCCTTACAATGTTGGCCAATTTATTAGATGTCTCTTCAGGAATAGTCGTTATTGGGGCAGGTACACCTTTTAGAATTGCATTAGGCGTATCTGATAACGCTTGAGCATTATCTTCAACAGCAGAAAAATTGCTGATCTCATTATTGGTATTCAAACGAATGCGGTTGAAGAAGACTTTTCCATAATAAACCATATCCACTAAACCATCACCATTCACATCTGAAAAATACACCGGTGAATTTCCTTTGGTAACAGAATAGGTAATTCCACCTTGTACCACTTTCAAACTCATTTCAAACCCGAATGAATTGGAATATGAACTACCTTTTGAAAGAGGAAAACCTGAGATACCTGTAGTAGATAACGGTGACCCTATACCGAAACTGTCACCTAAATTTTTTCTGTATCTGATTGTGCCATTTTTATCAAAAAATACTTTATCGGGCAATCCATCTCCGTCAATATCTATCAGTTGAGATTTACCAAATGTCTCATTTTCTGAATAAGTATAATTCAGTCCGGCCGTTCTTTTCTTATTACCGGATGCCCCAAAACCTACACCAAACGTCAATGCTCCTTTAATGTTCCAGCTATTTCCCTGTACTCCTGAAAGCATAGACATGCTACCTTGCGCAAAACCGCTGTTCGCAACATCATTAGGTGTTGTTATTTCTTTCTTATTTTCTTCAGAAAACAAACTTTCCTCAAGAGTTTTGTACGATTTATATCCAAACTCGTGTCTTGCAAAATCATTTCCGGAACCGTCTTTCTGCATAACTTTCCATAACACTTTCTTTTCAAAATCCCCATCCTGATATAATAATTGATATTCACGGATTTTGACACCCGCTCTTTTGACAATAATTTTATCCAAAAGACGAAAATCAGAAAGCTTTACACCTAATTTATAACTTGATATAACATCAGGTCTTTCAGATGGCTGATTTTCAAATTCAACTACAGTATTGCTTGAGTAGGTAATCGAACGTAAATACTTATTCTTCCCTCCATTACTTGATGATGTCTCATCATTATAAGCATAGGTCATTGTATTTCCGTTGACATCTGTCACTGTAGAAAGAAACCATTTTACATTGTTTTGTGAAACATCTTTAATAACAATATCATACACTTTAACAGATCCGTCCGTCCCCGTAATTTCCCAAGTATAAGAGTCGGGACCTGCTCCTTTTCTGATAATTTTTGTTCCTTCTTTGACCCCTGTTCTAAAATAGAACGCCTTATCTCCAGAGGTTCTATTAATCCAAAACAACTCGGCCACTTTATTAGGTAGATAATTATCATCGAATACCAATTGCTCACCTCCTATTGTATAAATCTCTGATTCCTTCGCAGAATTGAATTCTGGAACGCCCCATCTCGTATCGATGTCTATAGTTTCAACAGCTGAGATATCCCAGCCAAGTCCTGCCCAGCCAGACTTGCTATCACTATTATAACTAAGAGCTACATTAGGTTGCAAGCCATTGACACCTGCAGGAATCTCGATAGGATATTGTACGTTAGCACTACCCTGCTGATTAGCTTGCGGAGGAGCAATCAAATTTACATTGGATACAGGATTTGCAACAGGAATATCATTGATTGTAGTTGGTGTAAAAGAACTAGTTTCAGGACTCTGAGGATTCTTTATTATTCCATTAATATAATCCGTATCACCTTTGCTCTCGTTATTTACAATAAGGTATTCTTTCTCTACATTAATGCTGTCATATCTTATTCTCTCCCATCTTTTTTTATTGTAATCAAACTTAAATGCCGCAATATCCGCTTCACTGTAACCTTTTGGAATATGACCTTTATTATATGGAATATGAATAGTACTTTTAATATCACTTGTACTTTTATATCTATAGCCATCAAAATCTTTTCCTAAATTAGTTATTGACGGATCTACAGGAGGAACGTCAATAGTTCTCAGGCCTATTAAATAACCATACGTATTCTTATAAACCACCGTTTCTTTAGCTGTATTATAAGATACGGTCTCAAACGATTTCTCCCGGTTGTCTAATTTTATAGTTTTATTATCTACAATATTTCCATGGTTATCTTTAAAGATCAAATTTAGTTCTGTTTTTAATGATATACTTTCATTAAAATATTCAAACTCATTACCTTCTAGCTTGATGTTTTTATCAAGGATCTGTATTGCTGTAATATTTGATTTTGAATTGACGAATCCTCTCATATAGAAAGTATTGTCTTTATAAATTTTGGAATTAATCTTAAATAAATCGTTAGTCTTATTGGTATTCTCCACAATTTCCACATCTCTGATCTTATAAAAATTTTTCTTTCCATTGGCATTGAACAATATATGATTAATACCGTTTTTCAATAACGTAGGATCAAGATTCTCCCTTACAGTATTCCACTTCTCAGATTTTGATTGTACATATCCTCCCAAAGACAAACTCTGATTAATACTCCTGGTAACAGATGCTACATTGTCAAGTCCCTGAACCTGGTATGTAAGGGTATAATCTTTATTATTATCAATATTGTTTAGGACAACATTAAAAATATTGTCAGAAGCTTCATCATACCAGTTATTGGGGTCAACACTCCCGATAGAACCTTCAAATAAATTTGTTTCGACAGCTGAATTAATTGATATATTTTCATTAGAGTTATCTGATATAAAGCCTTGATTGGAAAATATATTTTCACTCTCTTTATAATTATTATTCTCTGTCTGGAAAGAGCTTAGCGATCTTATATTATGTCCTATTGATTGTCCTTTTTCTTTTCTGATATGGTTAAGGCTCCAACTGCTTAAGGTAAACAGCAAAGAGCTTGTTATTAAGAAAAAACCTGCATTTTTAGGCGTTAAAAGAATTCTCTTGTTCTTCATAGTTATAGACTTAGGTTTTCGTGGAAACTGGTATTAGTTTATTAGTAGATTATATCCCTTAGATTCTTCCGGAATAAATATTTTCACATTATAATAACCTACAACAGGTGGAATACTTAAGAAAGCATCAACATTTGAAGTATTATAATAATTAGCTTCTTTTATAAGCCTTCCTAAGGCATTGTAGATCTGTATACTGACATTTTTAGGAGCTTTCAGGACTATTTTTACATTTACATTTCCATCATGGGTAGGATTTGGGAAAAGTTTGATCTCTTTAAATAAGGAATTCTGATTTTTCGCAATATAATCTGACTGATTCAGGGCATATAGTTTTTTCATAAGAGTACATCCCAATTTATTTTTAACGTTAAGCGTATATTCTCCTAAACCATTTAATAAAAGAGGAGCAATACTATTTGTTGAGCCATCAGGAGATGTTAAGGTATATTGATAAGTATCATAATTCAGATCCAATTCAATTGGTTCACCTTGCCATAAGTAGTTATCCTCAACATTTTGATCGGAGATATCCTGAATGTCAAAACTTCTGGTAATGGAATACCCATTTTTATTTATTGTAATCTGATATTGACTTGGAATTAAATTGTTTAGTACAAGAGGATTTGAAGTACTATGATGTATATCTGCTATGGTTGTATTTGTCTTAAGATCAACAAGTTTATATCCATAAGCTGGAAAATTATCCGGCAATTTTATTTTAACCAGACCATTCTTCAGTTCGCTACAATCGCTTATAACAGAAATATCTTCGCTAGATACATCATTATTTAATGTAAAGTAATCATTACCATTATGATCCGTATCCCAAGTCACATTTCTGTATACATATATGGAATCATTCATTTTTTCACCATTGAACAGTTCAAAAATTTCATTTTGATAATTTTCAGTCGTTCTATAAATTTTCAGTTTAGGAACTTGGTCACTAGTATCGACATCTTTAAGGTTGAAGTATAAGCTTGTTTTTAGATCATCTTGTGTTTTTATCTGTGCTTTCCATAATCTTTTCAGATCTTTTCCCGGATGATAGGATAATAGATCAGATTCTTTGAACAGAATATCTCCATTGTTATCTCCCCAAAGTAAAAATTCATTATCATTTAAAGATCCTGAATTTTCGTTGTTAAGTCTTTTTAGATTATCAACTGACACTATAAGAGTATTATCTCCGCTGTTTTTAGACTGTTTCTGATATAGACCAAAAGCATCATCTCTTCCAATACCCGTTATACGATGACCATATTTTTTGTTTTTCTTATAGTTCCATACAATCTCTCCAGAAGACGATAAATAATTTTTCTCGGAAAAATAATTGATCGATACGCCATATTTTATAGACAAATATGTTTCTATCTGTTGCTTTTCTTTTTTGCTGAGGTTTCTTTTAAAAACTAAAAACTCTGGTAATAATAGACTTTTGTCATTTGTTTTAGGAAAATAAGCAAATCCTCCTTTGCTTTTGTCACGCTTACTGTAGGTAATGATTTTAGCTTCAATTGGTAATCCTGTTTTTAGAGTATCGGCATAATCAAACACGCCTTTATTTGTCACAATGGCACTTCCCACCTTAGCATAGATCACTTTTTCCTCACCTCCAAATTTATTACCTACCATAAAGACCGTAATGTCGTTCAGCTTTGACTTAGTATTCACTAACTTTTCGTGTTGAAGAGTATCTTTAATGAAGTGAAAATTCATTACATGTCCCTTCAGCGTATCTGTATCAGATGGGATAATGACATTTTCCTTTTTAATTATAAGATCGGGAACATTGCCAAAAAATGAAGAAACCTGTGAATAACAATTTTTATGCAAGCAGATAAGGAGCAGAAAGGAAAAGATTATTTTCATAATTAGTAATGATTTTTAATTCTATTGATTAATTATTCTGTTTTTGCGGATAAACAAGGTCCCACACTTGGGGAAGCGGTAATAATCCTACTTGTTATAATTTCAACGCAGTTATTTTTTGGAATGAATGTTCTTGTAACATTACCATCTAAATCCAAATAATCAACCCAATTTGTATTTGAGCTTCCACTTAACCAATGTGACGAAACAGCCAGTCCACAGGAAGTACATATTTTACAACTATTTGTAAAAATCACATCAGCACCAGAATTAGCACTTTGACTCTCGAGATCGATAGTTGAATCTCCACCAATTACTTTGAAAGTTCCAGTTACATTAAAATCAAACTGTTTTATAAATGAACCAGTTAAGAAGAGGTCTGCAGCTGATACATTAAACCTAAAATCGTTGCCAAATAGAGAATATTGATCTAATGTAACTTCTTCCTCGCCCGTCCCAATATTTTTCCCATGAAGTGTCAAACTTTCCAATTCATATCCAGTAGGTGTTATAAAACTTCCTGAGACATTTAGCGGCAGAAGAGGGCAAGTAATACCCAATGGATCTAATACAATCTTTCCAAATGTAGGTGCCGAACATTTGCTCCCACAAAAATCATCAAAATATGCGTACCCCCAATGACCCCTTATTCCACAGTCTGAAATAATAATATCCAAAACTACTTCTTGTCCCTGATATTGACTAACATCAATACTTTCGCAACTCCAATCAGTATAAACAATATCTCCATTATCTTTAGACTTGAAAACAAGTGTGTTGAACCTATCAGCAATAATTCTTCTTTCAAAAATCACTGTTCCATTAGCCGTCATCAACCTACATTGATAATATGGATTTAAACTTGTACTACCATGTACCAATTGTGGATCTTGAAAAATTAATGCATATTTAAAAGTGATATTGTTTTGATCTGAGCCAACAACATAATTCTTTATAATTCTAGAAACATCATTTTGACCATTATTGGCATTATTAACGCGTAATGCCTTATGACTCCCCTGACTAGTATCTGCTACTCTTGGTATCCCTACATGCGGGTCCACGATTGAATTATCAACAACTTTAATAATTTCAGAATCAATCTGAAAACCAGAAGTGGAAGTATGGAAATTAGAAAATATAGTCCATGGCTCAAACAAGTTTTGCGAATACAAAGAAAAACCAATGGTGTTGCCATCCTCAAAACCGCTATTTACACAAGATGTCGTTAAAGACACCTGCGTAGCCTGGTAATCATCTTTAACAGTTGGATTTTGAGAAAAATAAGCTTCTCTTAAATTTTGCTTCTTAGTATTCAATACCATTTCATTCATCTCACTAGCTGTATAATTGCTTCCATCCTCATGCTTTTGGGTATTAATTTTATTGGCTATGGCTGTTGGAAGAACATAAGAGCTTATATTCTGATCAATATAATTTTGAATATTTGCTTCATGAGTATTAACTCTTGCAAGCCTGTTTTGCTCTTGTTGTAAATAAGTTGATTCACTATTTTGAGCATAAGAAAATATACCAATCATCATCAATATAATGAGATTTATTTTTTTCATAGTTATAGATTTATTAGTTTACTGTACAATTTTATCATAACAAAATTATCCAAGTCCTTAAAGCTTGAAATATAATTTAATTATGCAATATCAAAGCAACAATCAGAAAAATCTAGATTGTTTACAACCTGCACAATTTAGAATGAGGCTAAAAAAATGAGAATTAGTGGAAAAATAAAAGATGATAGTCTTTCTCTGAAATGAATTTAAGTCAGATGACTTTTTGTAATTTGAAACAGTTTTCATTAGTTAGTTTTATATTTCAAATATATGTATTTTATTTTAATATAAATTATGAAATTTATGTTAATTTAATAAAAACCAGTCACTATAATAATACATTTTTTACTTGTAACTTTTAAATCATTATAATTTTAGTTAAAAACCTAAAAAATCAAATAGCTTAATATTTATAAATTGAATAATTAAAAATCACCCTATTCATTGAGACTTCAAAGTACATCAATGGTGAAATATTCAGTAATAAAAGTACATCGTTAGTAAATTAAATTACCTACAGATTATTTAAAAATCAAATAAGATTAGTTATAAGGTCGCAACTTGAATAAAACGCAAAGGTCATTAATCTACATACTTTATAAAAAGAATGGAAGAAGAATTATTGATCACTCTTTTTCATACTGCAATCCATACAGAAGGATCATAGAATAATGTCAAAAATTACGAGACCAATTCAACGCGCACTCTATTGCAAACCGGCAAAATCATATGATATGAAACAATTTAAAGCATCAGTCCATTATTTATTAAAACCAAAATAATGCTACAGAATCTTTGGAAATCGATAGATGCTTTGTAGGCTCCAAAGGTTAGATTAGATGCTGTAGAATTCAAAGTCAAGAAAAAAGGTAGAGTTTAAAGATTATTATTCGATATTCTAGATTAGATCTGGAATTTTATAAAAGATCTGAAGTCCAAGATGTACAAAACTCGAATCAAATAATTAATAATTTAGAGGTTTTCTCAAATTTTAATTGTAATAGTTTTGTTCGATAACTTCAAAATAAACATTTTATATGAAAATGTTTATTCAGATTTATTAATAATATAAATGAACATTTAGGGCTTTGCGGTGTTAGTTGAATTTTGAATTAATAACAAATTCTAGATATACAATTTAGTTGCACAATTCTAAAATTTTGCTGAGTACAATTATTATCTTTTATTGCCAAATTTTTCAAAAAACGCTTGTCTGCCTTTTGCGTTATAAATATATGAATTAGAGAAGGTTTTACTCCAATTTTCACTAATTATTTTAAAATCTTTTCCTATGAATTTTTCAAGCTCTAATTTATTTACTGAAATTTCATAAACGTTACTCTCATAGGGCAAAACAATATTTACCTCATTTACAAATTCAAGTTTTCTCATTAATTTTACAGAACCATCAATTAATGCTTTCTCAATAGCATCTCCAGATTCCCAATATGCTTTTAATTCTGATTCTGATAAAGATGATTGTGGATTAATTGTTTTGTATTCTGCAAAATTGGACACATAGGAGATTGGTGCTTTTCCATCGATTATTTCACAGATTTTACGTATCCACCCGCCCTTAATCTTGATACTTCAGTTTTAAATCTTCAAGTTTTGTATCCTTGCCTAATAATTTTTGATTAGATACTTTTTCTTTGACATCTTTCTTTTGCTCAACTTTTCCACAGCTAAAAGAAATAAAAGATACTGTTGTTAAAGTTAAAAGTTAAAAGTTTAGTAAAATTATTATTAGTTAATCTTGCACTAATATTTTACAAAAGCACTTCAGTCATAATACTGCTAAAATAATCTAGTGTGACAGTGTCAACATTATATCACCATTTTTTTTAATTGTTTAACAAGCAGCTTCTTTCTCTCTGTTAAAAAAATTTTAAAGTTATCAATATCTAAACTAACATTGAAGTCAATATCATTTTCATCTTTTCCGATGTCAGGAATTAATTGATTTACTTTGTCAATATTATTATTCATAACCCAATCTTTTAAGGGTGTATCAAGTTTAGACTGGTTTAAAGTTCCATTCAATAATTGAAGATTTAAGATACTGTTCCAGTTTTCTGGGTTAGTAATATTTAAAGTCTTCTTCTGTCTGATAGTTTTCTTGTTTGCTCTTGTAAAAATAACTCACAGGGTGCAAATGATCTTTATGATAATCTTGATTATCAAAATTCAAATGTGAATAAATCAAGGATAAAATTGGAAAGCAATCCGAAGCATCTTTTTGCGTTGTTAAAAGTCCTTCGATAAAGTCATCGTCAAATGAAAGATTTTTAGCTGGGTTTGCTTTAAACTCATCTTTAATTCCATTGAGAGGAAAAATTGGTTGTTTGGTTGTGTCTGCAAGTTCTGCTTTAATAACTTTTTTTATATTTGTTAAAACGGTATCAGACTGACTACCAAAAACACCTTTTAAAAGGGAAAGGCAAAGCCATTTTCTAATGATGTCCTTACAATTTGACAGCAATGATGTCTTTGTAAAAATATGTAGCGAGACAGCAGTTTAATCCGTTGAAGGGTTTCCCTACGACGGTATTTAGGAATTAACCTACACAAAAGACCTCATATAATTGATGAGGTCTTTTTATGAGTGCAAGCGAAACAAATTGTTATGATTTTAGAAGTTCGCCCAATGGTGGGTTTTTCGTCGAAGGGAAATCCGACGATGGAAAATGAATATTCTGACTTTATATTTTGGATTTTTTTGAAAAGAAAATTGTTTAAATTTGATTCCTACACTTTTAATAAAAAACTAATTAAACTTAAATTAAATGTTAAAATTCATACACATTACAGATATTCATTTGAAGTCTGCAAACCCTAATCGAGACCATAAAAAAATTATTGCTGAATTAATTATTGATTTAGTAGACTATGTAGATAATAATACTTTATTATTTTTTACTGGAGATTTCAGTGATAAGTTCTCTGTTAAATTTCAAGATTTCTCTAAATTAATTTTCAATCCTATTATTGAAAAATTCCCAATACTAAAAAATCGAATCTTTTTTGTTCCTGGCAATCACGATTTGGATAGGAGTAAAATAGACATCACTGATAATATGCTAAAAACGCAAATATTATCAGATGTAAATTCAAGAGAAAAAATTTATAAGAAATATATATCTAACGGAAATAAAGGACTCGAAGAATTTGAGCAGTACACTAAAGAGTTTTATGCAGATTTTGATGGCGAAAAATCATTATCAAATTATGGCAATTCTTTTATATTGATTTTATTATCTTTTGGGATGAATACTTTACTTTAAAAGACATTATTGATACACTTAATGAAAACATAAACGTTTTTGAAATTCTTCCATTTGGAATAAAAAATCGTTTTAATCTGATAAAAAAATGGTTAGGTTTTGATGATGACTTAAAATTTAAAGAAGATGAAAAAGTATCAAAGGTTTATGAATTGGAAAAAATAATTGATTCTATAATTGGTAAGAATTTAGTTCCTTCTTACCCTTTATTTATTCTGACAGTACTACAAACCTTAGAATTGTTTCCAAGCGAAAACTTTGAACAAAGTACACAGGGACATTATTACGATGTCTTAATTAAATCCGCTTTAGGTAAGAAGATAACTAATAACAAGGAAATTGAAAGACATTACACCTATTTAAAAGAATTATCTTATTATATGTATTCAAGAGAAACAGATAAATTAACAGAAGAGGAATTTATCGAGTTTCACAATCAATTCGTAAAAGACTTTAATCTTCATAAAAACGGGCTGGTTTCTACCCTTGAAGTTTTTTGTGAAACAAACATATTATACAAAAATGGAGAAGGGTATAAATTCAAATATGATTATATCAACTACTATTTTTTAGGTAAATATTTAGCTGACAATTTGGATGATGAAGAAATTAGAAAAATAATCATTCACTTAGCTGATAATATATATAATTCAAAAAATGCAAACATATATTTATTTTTATCTCATCATAGTAAAGCTGATTTTATAACAAATACAATTTTGGATTCTGCAAAATCACTATTTTCATCTGAGACTATCTTAAATTTTGATACCGACATTGCAAGTATTAATAAATTAATAACAAGTACGTCTCAAAAATTAGCTTTAGACAAATCAAAATCACACGAAGATTACAAGAATGAAGAATTAGAGCGAAGAGAAAAAATAGAAGACGAAAAGAAATTACACAGTAATGACAAAGATGATTTTAATACAATTGATTACGTTTCTGAAATAAATAAGTCATTTAAGACTTTGGAAATTTTAGGTTTAATTCTCAAAAACAGATACGCATCACTTAAATCTAAACCTAAAGAAAGTGTAGCAGAAGAAGTTTATTTTTTAGGACTTAGAACGACTGCCTCTATATTCAAAACTTTAATTGAAGGAGAAGAATATGTAGTAAAAGAAATAATTAGTATAATAGGAGAAGATAAAACTATTTCTGCACACGAAAAAGAAGATTTGGCGAAGAAGATCATGTTTAATATGTATTATATGACAGCATATTCCACAATTAAAAAAATATCAAATTCCATTGCGACGAAAGATTTAGAATTGACTTTTCAAGATGTTTTGGAAAAAAACAAGGGAAATAACGCAATTTCTCTGATTGACATTTCAAATAAATTGGATTACTCTCATCAATTCCCTTTTGATGATGTAAACTCTTTAAAGACTCAATTCAAAAATAATAAGTTTCCATATTTAATAATGAGAAGACTTGCGTTTAATTATTTAAGGATGTTTCCAATCAGAGAAAAAGAACAACAAAGAATTTGCTCTATGTTAGAAATACCTATTGATGTTCAGCGAAGAGTGGAAATGACTTCAACAACAAAAAGAGTTGGTAAAAAAAGAACTAAGTAATAATAAATTGTAAAACCTCATCTATGATGAGGTTTTTTTATGTTCAGAGATAAAAGTATCTTGAATTTTTTCGGAACAGAAAACATAAAAAAACAAATAACTCATTGAAATTCAATGAGTTATTAAGTTACAATGTAGACCCACAGGGATTCGAACCCCAGATGACTGCACCAAAAACAGTAGTGTTACCGCTACACCATAGGTCTGTCCTTTATTGTGGTGCAAATTTACAGCTTTTTTCTGAACTTCCAAATTATTTTAAAAAAAATTGCATAATTTTATAAAATAATTTTTCGCTCATCCTAATGTTAATCGACCTTTCCAAACCTTTATCCAATCAAGCAACACCATCTAACGAATTTGAAACCAAAGTTTTAGACTTCGTAAAAGAATGGTTTTCGGACTCAAAAACAGTCAAAATTCAGAGTTCTGGTTCTACTGGAATTCCAAAAATATTTGAAGTTGAAAAATCAAAAATGTTGAATTCTGCCGAGATGACTTGCAACTTTTTGGAATTAAAAGAAGGAAATACCGCATTAATTTGTCTTCCGATAGAGTACATTTCCGGAAAAATGATGGTCGTGAGAAGTATTCTGAGGAAATTAAAACTGAAGGTCGCTGAACCTTCCACAAATCCGATTCAAAACATCAGTGAAGAAATTGATTTCTGCGCAATGACGCCTTTACAGGTGGAAAATTCATTAGACAAACTTCATCTCATCAAAAATCTCATCATTGGCGGCGCATCGGTTTCTGAAACCTTAAAGCAAAAAATCGCTCAAACGCTCAAACTCTCAGACTCTACGACGCAAATCTTCGAGACTTACGGAATGAGCGAAACACTTTCCCACATTGCATTGAGACAGATTTTCCCAAATCAGAAAGATTGGTTCACTGTTTTTGAAGGTTTGGAAATTTCTTTGGACGAAAGAAATTGTCTGAAAATATTTGCTCCAAAATTGAATTCGGAAGTTTTGCAGACAAATGATTTAGTTGAAATCAATGATGATAATCAATTCAGATTTCTAGGAAGATTAGACCATGTCATCAATTCCGGAGGCGCCAAGATTTTCCCCGAAGAATTGGAAAAATTGGTCAAACAAAATATTCCAAATGAAGTGATTTTTCTCGGAATCGACGATGAAAAACTCGGACAAAAATTAATTCTCATCATCGAAGGCGAAAATGATGAGAATCTAAAATCTAAAATTCAAAATTTAAAATTTCAAAAATCATTTCATAAACCAAAAGACATTATTTTTGTAAATCAAATCCCAAGAACGCCGAACGGAAAAGTAAGCAGGCTGGAGTTGAAAAAATTAATTGAGAAATGAAAAACTTCACGTCCGAAATAAGCTACAAAACTTCCCGCTCTTCCGGTGCTGGCGGACAAAACGTGAACAAAGTGGAAACCGCTGTCACGGCGATTTGGAATGTCTCAGAAAGCTATTATTTCTCAGAACAAGAAAAGTTGCGAATCTCCGACAAACTGAAAAATCGCATCAATTCCGAAGGTCTTCTCCAAATGACGTCTTCAGAAAGCAGAACGCAACTCGCGAACAAGAAAATCGTGACCGAAAAGATGCTGGAAATGGTAGAAAAATCACTTTTCATCCCAAAATACAGAGTCAAAACCAAACCTTCAAAACGTCAGGTTCAAAAGCGAATCGATAACAAAAAGAAAATCTCCGAGAAAAAAGACAATCGAAAATTTAAATTTTAAAGTCCGATAATTCTTCTATTTCTTCATCGATTTTCCGAGAATATTCAAGCTGCTTATCACGAATTCTTCCATGGTTTGTCACCGTTTCATAATCCTGCTGATAATCTTTGTAATCATCATAGATCATTTCATAATACTTTTGCAAAGATTTAGCATCCAAGCTTTTATTGCTGATTATTTTCCTGAATCGTCTCGCAAATAATTCAGCAATATCAAAATGACTTTGCTCGTGCATCAAAACATTATCGGTTTTATGTTCCTGATGCGCCCAGGATTTGGACGGAATAAAAAAAGATTCTATTTTCACTTGCTCATCTGTGAATTGTCTAGTCGAACTATTCAGCAAATAAGAGATTCCGCAATAAGTTGTAGCGGCAGCCTGAGAAGCATTGGGTCTAGTAAAAGACTGAAAATCCGACCATTCCAACTTTCGGTTTTCATTCCAGAATATTTTATCCTGAGCCTTCGCAAATCCTAAGAAAAAGATGAAACCAAGCAGCAAAAATTGTTTTATCATAACGATTAGATGATTTTTTTCTTCAAATGTTAATTTGTTACCATAAAACTTGTATTTTTACCTCCCTGCATTTTTAAAAGATGGAAAAAGAAATAAAAATCAATTTTGAAGTAATCCCGAGTTACGACCAGCTCAACGATATAGAAAAAACACTCTTCGACAAAGCCAAAAACATCCGCCAAAACGCCTATGCACCCTACTCCAACTTTTTTGTCGGTTGTGCGCTTCTTCTGGAAAACGGCGAAATAATTACTGGCAGCAATCAGGAAAACGCCGCTTATCCATCCGGATTGTGCGCAGAACGAACAGCCATTTTCTGGACTTCTGCCAATTATCCAAACGAAAAAATCAAAAAAATATTCGTCATCGGCGGACCAAAAGAAGGACTCAGCTCCACACCCATTCCACCTTGTGGCGGTTGCAGACAATCCATTCTGGAGTACGAAGCCAAGCAAAAAGACGTCATCGAAATCTATTTCACGTCACCAAACGGAGAAATCATCAAAACAAAATCCATCAGAGATTTGCTGCCATTCTCATTTGACGGTACTTTTTTATAATTTTTAGGAGCAAGACGATTGGTCAGTCGTAGGACATTTCCAACCTGCTGTCCACTATATCTTTTTGTCATTGCGAACGACGGGAAGTCATTTGGATTGACCTCTTTCCCGCAATGTCAAAAAAGGATGCCGTTCCCATCAGGGCTATGTTGAAGATTTTTATTTCTTTTCAACTTTTGGAGAAGCTTTAAACTTTTAAATCTTGCTGATTTGGCAGGTTATACAGATTTTAAATTTAAAATAAATCTGCAAGATTAGCTTAATCTGCGAGCAAAATCATTTTAAACAAGCTCTTGACAAAATCGAAAATCCCATTCAAAACTCTGAATGGGATTTTCTTGTAAAATGTAGATATGGATATGAAAATTTGGTATTAGTTTTTAATTATTTTTTGAGTGGTTTTCTTACCATTTTCTAATTGAATTTCCACAATATAAACTCCTTTCTCAAGACGGGAAAAATCAATTGTAGAATCTGAGGTCAATTTTGCATTTACAATTTGACCCGATAGATCGTAGACTTTGTGCGTTTTTATTTTGCTTGATGTTTTTACATTCAATTCATCTTTCACAGGATTTGGATAGATGGAAACCGTCGTATTTTTTACATCTGCAACACCCAAAACCGCCAGTTCTTTTTCCTGCGACTTATCAGAATATTTCTTTGCCGCATCAATTGTTTTCACGCTCCAATAAATCTTCGAAGGCAAATTCGTTTTATCCAAATACCAGTTTTTTGTTGTCACGATATATTTTGCAACGTCTGCTTTTCCAGTTGCAGAACCGACTGACAATTCGTATTGAAGCGAGTTCTCAAGCGTTTTATCATCTGTTGCTCCAGACCAGGTGAACTTGATTTTATTGTCACTATCCGTTGCTGTAAGAATCGTTGGTGCATTGGGTTTTTGATTCGTAACGGTCGTTGTATTTTTGAACAATTTGGTGTAAGGCATCAAATCTTCATCAGCCCAATCGAAACCATTGGCGAGAATATCAAGATTTCCGTCATTGTCATAATCGAACAACGCCAAAGTTCCGCCGCTTCCCAAATCGTACAATCCCGAAGTTTCTGATTTTTCAAATTTCTGAAGTTGAGAATTGTAGAGATAAACATTCAAATGACCGTTGTAATCATCATCGTCACCCAAAACTACAAAATCATAAAAACCATCATTGTTGATGTCGCCCACTTCAACATTGGCCGCAGTGATGCCTTCGCCTTCAAATTTATTTTCCGTGAAATTTCCCTCTCCATCATTGATGAAGACCGCCAAATATGGATTGTAATCTGCATCCTGTCCAGCCACTACAAAATCCTGAAATCCATCCGCATTGAAATCTGCAAAAGACATCTTGCTGTCACTCACCGGCGGAAGTTGGGATTTCTGAACCAAAGTTCCGTTTTCATTAATATAAACATTGAAAGTCCCTTCATAACTGGCATTGTAACCGTTTACAACAGCGTCCAATTCATTATCGTTATTTAGGTCAATCACTTTGAAACTTCCGTTTTGAGTGCCTGGCAACCAAGCTTCCGTCTTTAGAAAACCATTAGAATTATTTAAGTACAAATCCAAATCGTGAGAGAATCCAACATCTTCAATATATTGCGTTCCATTAATCGCATAATCCTGTTTTCCATCGTGATTGACATCAAAAACATCCAATCCGCCGTAGATTTTTCCAGCTGCATTATCCATCAAAGTGAAAGCTGAACCTGTATTTTTGTAACGGTATTGTTGATAATTCACGATATCATTGTAACTCAATCCGGTTGTTACGATGTCCAAAAGTCCATCATTATCAAAATCGATGAACTTCACAGCACTCAAGTGAACCGAAGTTTCTCCAAAATTCTGAATCGAAGTGAAATTCCCATTGGTATTTTTATAAAGGTCATTAGAAGTGACATCTACGTTAGTATCGCCGTCAGAATCGATGGCACCAGTGAAAAATATATCTTGAAATCCGTCGTTATCAAAATCAGCAACTGCCGCCGCAGAATAGAAATAACTCTGTAAATTCGGCTGAGAGATTTCCTCAAAGCTCTGCGCTTTGGTAATGATTGCAGATAAGGCGAAAATAGAAATGTAAAACTTTTTCATAATATTTTTATTTAGAATAATTAAAAATTACTCTGCAAAAATATACAAGAAGCCTTTCCAAAAAGGATTTTGTAATATGATATTTGTCTTGTTTCGGGGAAAATTAACTTTGGTTCAGAAAAAACTTTATGAAATTTCAAAGATCTTACTTTCTTCGTGGATTCTCTTCACAACATTTTCTGTACGTTCTTTGTGCGTATCAGTAATGAAAATCTGTCCGAAGTTTTCTTTATTGACCAACTCAATCAATTGGGAAACTCTGGTGTCATCCAACTTATCAAAAATATCATCAAGGAGAAGAATCGGCGATTTCCCGGTCAGTTCTTTGATTCTGTTGATTTGAGCGAGCTTTAAAGAAACTAAAAACGATTTCTGCTGACCTTGGGAACCTATTTTTTTGATCGAATCGCCATTCATTTCGAAAAGCAAATCATCTTTATGGATTCCTTTGGAAGTATAGGTCAGAGCGCGGTCCTTATCAATGGAACTTAACAAAAGTTCTTGAAAAGAATGTTCAAAAAGATGAGATTCATAAACCACGGAAACCTTTTCTTTTCCGCCAGAAATGATGTCGTAATAATGCTGAACAATTGGATTCAGATTCTCGACAAATTCCTTTCTTTTTTCGAAAATCCGCGTTCCGAAGTTGGAAATAGGGTCATCATAGATCTCCAAAGAATCTTTATCAAAATATCGGTTTTTAGCAAAATTCTTCAGCAAGGCATTTCTCTGCTGAATGGTTTTTTGGTACCGAATCAAATCAAAAAGATAAACCGAATCCGTCTGAGAAATCATCGCATCCAGAAACTTCCTGCGACTTTCCCCAGAATCCGAAATTAAATTGGAATCATACGGAGAAATCATCACACTGGGCAGATAACCAATATGGTCGGCTAATCTATTGTAAATTTTATCATTTTTTTTAATGACCTTTTTTGACTCTTTTGGTTGAAGGATTTTAATAATATCTTCTTTATCTTCATTCTGAATTTCGGACTCAATCACAAAAAAATCTTCATCAGATTTGATATTATTGAGGTCAGAATTCCCTAGAAAACTTTTCCCGACAGACAGATAATGAAGCGCATCCAGAATATTGGTCTTCCCTACTCCATTGTTTCCAACAAAGCAGTTGATTTGCGGCGAAAAATCGAACGATTGTTCAGAATGACTTTTAAAATTGATGAGTGAAAGTTGGTTGATGGTCATAGCTCTGAAAATCTTACGCTTTGAATTTTTAGAATGGAAAGGTAAGGCAAAGGTAAAGATTTAGTTCCCAAAATTCACAAAATGCGGAATATCCGTACCAAAAGAATTCATTGGTAAAAGGTTATTTCTATTGCTGTTAAAATCAAAAACCGAATTATTATCGAAAGGAACGCGAGGATAATAAGTAAATGAAATTTGAATCCTGTTGAAAACCAAATAGGGATTATTAATCAAAACACCGATTCCAATTTTTGTATTGGCTGTCGTTTTCAGCAAATTATCATCTGGCATTCCCAACCATCCAACTGCCGTCGTAAGATAAGGACTGAAATGGAAATTCTTCCAGGTCTTATTCACGAAAAGCTGAAGCTGATATCTTAAAACCAGCTTTTTCGTTCCAATGTAATCTCCATTATAAACAGGAAACTCATCTGACCCAGAAAGATTGATCCTGTCCTTGTAAGAATAATTGTGCTGTGGATTTCCAAGTGCCAAAGTTGGTGAAAAGAAATGTCTCACTTTAGCAAATTTCCAATCCATTATATTGGTAAAATAAGTTCCATCAAATCTGAAGGATTCCCGGTTTTGATTGTCTTCATTAAAAAATCTTCCAAACTGTGCCTTCACACTGAAATAACCAATCTTCGTAAAATCACCGTAAGCTCCGGAAATTCCGACGTAAGGCATCACTTCCCTGCTTCTCGATAAAAGTCCGGCCGTAAGTGTTGCAGAATTCCCGTAAGAAATATCTTCCGGCAAATCATACTGAAAAATATTTTTTTCCACCGAGAATTTTCTCTGAATAAATCCTACAGAAGCCAAAAAGCTGTTGTAAGACTGGAAGTAATCAAATTTATCGATTCCCGGACTATCTTTATACTGATAATTCTGAAAACGGCCTATGAAAGCGATGTTACTGGAAATTTTTTCTTCCGGATTAGCTGAAACAGGAATCTGATAACCGCCCCACAGATCCTGGCTGTAAACCTTGATTTGAACTTCCGGCAATTCATTGACCTCTATCATTGGCAGTGCGACATTCCGCATAAAATATTCGAAGGAAAAACCACCGGCCCACTTCGTCAATGGAGAGAAAAAATCCCTTCTGACATTGAAATTGATTCTTTCATTTTTCAAAAAATCCCTTTCTCCCAAAACCTGAGCATTGATGTATGACCCAAAAAGGTTGTAAGCCGTGTAACTTCCCAAAAGATAATCCTGCTTTTCTTTGGAATCGTTCCTGTAAAGGAAATCCGCTTCGTGTCCTAAACCTAGAAAATTCTCTTCTGTCACACCCATTCCGATTTTACTTCCCGAATAGCTGGCGCGTGGTTTTAGACTCCAGGAATCGAGGACTTTTACAACAACATCAATGGAATCTTTTGTAGAAGTACTGTCTGCGATGCTAATATTAACCCGATTGACAAAAGGCATTGTTCTGAGCAAACGTTCGGATTCGTAGAGTTTTTGCGCATTATATTCTTCCCTTTTTTGGAAAAGCAGATAATTATTGACTGTGGAAATTCTTGTATTAGAATGAAGATGATTGGTGAACCAGTCATACCAGCGGGATTTTTCTTTTTTGTCTTTCGAGCCGTATCCGAAAGGGTCAATCGTTTCTATTCTAATATTTCTGATGTATTTCCCGTCATAAGATTCCTGCGCTTGTTTTTCCGTTCTGGTTTTTACAGATGCAGAATCCGCTTCTCTACGAAAGATGAAACGGTGAATGAATTTTGTGAATCTTCTTTTATCCGAAAATTCCTCGATTTTATAATAGATAGAATCTTTTTTTTCCTGAGCATTTGCAAAAGAAAAACAGCATAAAAAGAAAAAAAGTGAAAGAATTGATTTGTTCATCAATAATTGGAAAATTTAACAAAATCTGTAATATCAATTTATAAGCCAATAAATGTACAAACATAATAATGGGAAACCACTACAACTTTCTACCCAAAGGGAAAAGTAAGATTCCCGATTATCATTTTCTGAAAAATAAATTAAAATAAATGTGATAATTATTGTCAGGAAAAAACAAAATCCAAATTCTAAATCCAGATAGAAAACACTCAATAAACCTGAAATAAAAATCAGAAAATAGGCAAGAAATTTCGTCTTCGGAACGCCAATCAAAATTGGAAAAGTTACCACATCATCACTTTTCATATCTCTGATATCAAAAGGTAAAACCAAAGCTGAGATAAACAGCCACGAAATCAAAAATATTTCCAAATTAAATTCCGGAAGAATGAGCCAGGAATTAATCAGAGCCCAGGTCAATCCGACATAAAAAACCTTTAACAATGGAATTTTCCTGATGAATTTCTCGAGAAAAAAAGAATTGTAGAGCAATCCCAAAACCACAATAATGGCCCATTTCAGAAGTCTGTATTCATTATGATTTTTGAGAATGAGAATCACACTGACAATCCCACAAATACAATTGAAAATCAGAATTTTAAAGAATATCTTCTTGTCATATTGATATTTCGTGTAGAGATAACCACTGAAATAAGTAATGAAAATCAAAAGCAAAGTCGGCCAACGGAATATATTTTGCTCCAGCATAAAAAATGCAGCCAGAAAAGTTCCCATCAAAGAAACATAGACCTGACTGTCAATCACATATTTTTTTGCTAAATTTAAAATCGGCATTTTACTTTTAACAAATGTCCGAAAAAATGTTCTAAATCAATAAGCTTCACAAAGCGTTAATTTTTAAAAAAATAATTATCCTTCCAACCTTATACTAAAATAATGCATCTTTATACAGTGAACCATTCACCCATTAAAAAAAATAAAAGTCACATATGAAAATTATTAAACCAGTCTCAGTTTTCTTGCTGATGCTTTTCTTTATCAATTTTTCGGCACAGAATTACTACGATTCTCAATGGAAAAAAGTGGAAGAAAACTACAAGAAAGGAACTTACAAAAGTAATCTTCCGATAATTCTGGACATTCAAAACCAAGCGATGAAAGACAACAACGCCATCCAAATCATCAAATCTCTGAAAGCGGAGTTCAGTATTCTGAAGCAAACGCACGACGATACGCAGAACGATGAAAACTCCAAATTCTTTTCGAAACTTCAAAGCACGGAAACCAAACTAAAAAGCGATGAAAAGCAATTATTTCATCTTCTGACTTTGGAATTCATCAACGATTATTACGATAATAATTCCTGGAAAATCAATCAGAAAACGAATATCGATAATCAAAATCTGTCACAAATCGAGACGTGGAGCAAACTGGATTTCAAGAATTTTCTGACTAAGAATTATTCAGATTTAGAAAAAGAAAATTCGGTTTTGATGAAAATTCAGACTCAGAAATACAAGGAAATCTTTGACGCGACCGAAAATTTGGATTACTTCCCTACTCTTTTGGATTGGTCAAATTTCAATTACATCGAGTTTTTGAGAAATCAAAATTTGTTTACACCAAATGAGCTGAAAGTTAATTCGAAGAAAATTAATGACATTTTTGATTCTGAGATTTCAGCAAATTCCAGCAATTCGAAACTATATTTCCAACATCAGAAAATCAATTATAATTGTGAATTCAATCATTGCAAAGACAAATTCGCTCAACTTGAAAAATTGGTTGGAGATGAATCTGCAAAAGGTGATTACAAAGTTCTAATTATTGATGAAATGATTGAACTTCTTCAACAAAAAGAAGATAATAAAACCGCTTTGGTTTGGGTCAATAAAGCGAAAGAACTCTATCCAAAATCGAAGTTCATCAATAATATTCTTAACAAAGAAAATGCGATAAAAAACCCGCAAATCAATCTGTTTTACGAGAAAGAAACGCAATCGAACAAACCAATTCACATCGTTGCGGAAGGCAAAAACGTAAAGCAATTTGCATTGAACATCTATGAAGTAAAAGATGATTCGCAAGGGTTTCTGAATTACGTTTTCGATTCTTATAAAAATCCATTTTCTAAGGTTAAAAAATCCTTGGTCAGAAAAGACCAATTCAGTTTGCCGGAATCCTCGGATTTCAAAACGCATAAAACATCTTTGGAGCTGAAAGCACTTCCAGCAGGGATTTACTTGGCAGAATATGTGGTGGAAAATTCGGTTCAGGGGAATTATTATTTCATCGTTTCTGATTCGAAAATTATCTTTTCAAAAAAAGATGACAACAATCCGAAAGCCACAATTCTGAAACTCGTCAACAACGAAAACGGAAAAGCTTTTATCAATGAAAACCTTGATATAATCGAATATGTCAGAGGAAAAGCTGTTACAAAACACACTGTAAAAACTGACAAATTAGGGAATTTCCAGTTTCCAGATTCTGTGAACAAAGATTATTACAGAAACTTTCTCGTAAAAAACGGAGATAATTTTTCAATGATAAATGTTTATGGTTATGACCGTGGGAACATTGCCACAACAAGAAACCAGGAAAGTGCACAGATCTTCCTCGACAGAAAAATCTACAGACCAGGGCAAATCGTCTATTTCAAAGCGATTGCAACAGGAATCAATGGCGAAACCCAAAAAGTAAAAACGCTGGAAAAAGTATCTTTGAACATCACTTTAAATGATACAAACGGAGAAAAATTACAGACTTTGAAACTGACAACCAACGAATTTGGTTCTGTCAACGGAAGTTTTACGCTTCCAAAAAATAAGCTGAACGGAAATTTCAATATCGAAGTTGATGACGATAACAATTCTGCTTACAACATTAGCGGTTTCGCAGATTTCCAGGTTGAAGAATACAAACGTCCGAAGTTTGAAGTCACTTTTGAACCGATAAAAGACGAGTACAAATACGGCCAAACCATCGAGTTGAAAGGAAAAGCAATGATGTTTTCCGGCGTTGCATTAAGCAATTCGACAGTGAATTATGAAATCAAGAAACAGAATATCCGTTGGCGTTATTTCTGGTGGTATCCGCGTGGAAATGATAATGAAAATTCAATTCTTGGAACAGCAAAGACCAATGAGAAAGGCGAATTTACCATCAAGGTAGAACTTAAAAAAGACGAAACTTTGGAAGGCATTCAGATTGATAATTATGCCATCAATGCTTCTGTGACGGATATCAACGGCGAAACACAATCTGCAGACACGAATGTTAAAGTGGCGTCGGTTTCTCATTATATTTCGGCGGACAATGTTGACAATATTTTCTCAGATGAAGCTTTAAAACTGAATGTTTCGACAAAAAATTACAACGACCAAGTTCTTGCGAAATCTTACAATGCAAAACTTGAAAAATTAGAAGAACCGAAACAGATTTTCAGAAGTCAGTTTGAAAATACGATTCAGGATTTGCCGAAACTTTCTAAGGAAGAATTTGTTCAGAAATTTCCGCACGACAGATTTGATAAGAATGATGATGTGAAGAATTGGAAAGTTGAAAAAGTTGTTTTAAATGAAATAAAAAATCCTGTCATTCAGAACGAAGCGAAGCGCAGTAAAGAATCTAAAGATTCCTCGTCTCTCGGAATGACAAATGAACTACTTAATTTAGGGAAACTGGAAGAAGGAACTTACAAGCTTCAACTTTATAATATCGAAGGAAAAGACACGATAAAATCCGAGCAATTCTTCAAAGTTTGGGACAAGAAATCGCTGGGGCAAAATCAAAAACCATTCTTGGAAGTCATTAAACCAAAACAGGATTTCAAGCGTGGTGAGAAGGCAAAAGTGTTTGTTTACTCTGCCATTCCGGATGCTTTGGTGAATGTTTTTGTTCAAAATGGAAAAGGCGAAACGGAGACGGAAACGCATTCTTTCAAAAACGGAATTCTGGAATATGAAACTTTGATTCCGAAAGATGAAACTGTTTCGAGGGTTAATTTACAATTTCAATTAGTTGCATTTAATGATGTGAAAACTGAGAATGTTGATTTGAAAATTGCTGACAGCAAAGATGATTTGAAAATTGAAACGGTGACTTTCCGCGACAAACTTCAGCCGGGACAAAAAGAAAAATGGACCGTGAAAGTTTCTGGCGCAGGTAAAGAGAAAATCAATGCTGAAGTTTTGGCGGGTATGTATGACAAATCGCTTGACCAATTTGCTTCGAATAGTTGGAGTTGGCAGGGATTTTATTCTCAGTTTTTTCAGAGTTCTTATGATTTGAATGAAGGTTTGTCTCAAGAAAATTATAATAAAAATTTTAAGTATTTAAAAAATTATAATATTAATAATCCTCAATTCAATTGGTTTGATGGAAGTATTTACGGAGCTGGAACAACTATTAGAATTAGAGGTTTAGTTTCAAATAAAGTTTACACTGAATCCAAAATGATGGATATGGCATTACCTGCTCCAGTAAAAATGGCAAAAGTGGAAACTCCACCACCTCCGATAGGAAAACAGATGGAAAATAGCCCACAATCACCAAATGAAATTAAAGATAAAAAAGAAGAAAATCTAGACAAAATCCCAGTTCGTCAAAACCTCAACGAAACGGCATTTTTCTATCCGAATCTTTTGACGGATAAAGATGGAAATGTAAGTTTTGAATTCACTTCTCCGGAAGCTTTGACGCAATGGAAACTGATGTTTTTGGCTCATACAAAAGATGCACGTTCTGCGACTTTGGAAAAATCTGTGGTGACGCAGAAAGAGTTTTCTATCACACCAAATTACCCAAGATTTTTGCGTGAAGGTGATGAACTGAATTTGCAGTCAAAATTATCAAGTTTGGTAAATCAAAAATTGAATGGTGTTGCGCAATTGCAGATTTTGGATGCGTTTACAAATGAGGATATTTCGGAAAAATTTGGGATTAGCACATTGACGGCGGTTGCAGGTTTTAATAAAGAACAATCTTTTTCATTGAGTGAAAATGGAAATTCTGTCGTGAATTGGAAAGTGAAAATTCCTAACGATGTTTCATCAATCATTATTAAAATCGTTGCGAAAGCTGGAAGTTTCTCTGATGGCGAACAAAAAGCAATCGCCGTATTGCCGAACAGAATGTTGGTGACGGACGCGCTTCCGATTTTTGTAAAAGAAGGACAGACAAAAACTTTCACTTTAGAAAATCTGAAAAACTCAAATTCTAAAACGTTGACCAATGTTTCCAACACTTTGGAATTGACGACAAATCCAATTTGGGAAATTATGTTTGCGCTTCCGAGCCTGAAAAATGACACGAATAATTCTGCGGATGTTATCTTTAATAAATGGTTTGCCGATGTTTTGGCTTCGGAAATTTTCAAAGCCAATCCGAAACTGAAAACGGTTTTTGATGAATATCAGTCGAAAGGTTTATTGACGTCAAATCTTGAAAAAAATCAAGAGTTGAAACAATTGTTATTAGAAGAAACGCCTTGGGTTTTGGAATCGAAAAACGAAACCGAACAAATGGAAAAATTAGCGAGATTATTTGATGCGAATACGATGCGAAATTCCATCACAAATGATTGGTCGGAATTGCAGAAATTGCAAAATCCTGATGGCGGTTTCAGTTGGTACGCAGGTTATCCGAGTTCGTATTATAATTCGTTGTATATTCTTAAAAATTTAGGAAAAATCAATGATTGGCTGAAAGGAAATGTGGCGGATTATCAAAGTTCTGAACAGAAAGAAATGGTTAAAAAACTGGTTTCTTATGTTGATAATGAAGTGAACAAATACTGGAAGACAGATAAAGATAATGTTTGGAACAACTTCGTCATCGACTATCTCGACACCCGAAATTATTGGGAAAAAGAATATCCTTTAAAAAATAAAGGCGCAAATCTGAAAACTTTGGTGATTGCAAAAGCGAAAACGGCGAAAATTACCGATTTCACTTTCTTTGGATTGCATCGTTCGGCTTTGTTATTCAATAATTATGGATTGAAAGATGTTTCGAAGAAATTAATGAATTATCTTAAAGAAACTTCGACAGACACGGAAACCCAAGGTGCTTATTGGAAACAAAATCTGAACGATTGGGGTTGGTATTCTTCGAAAACCGTGAATCACGCCGGAGCGTTGGAAGCGTTTAATAAACTGACTCCGACGGATGAAACCTTCATTGAAGAAATGAAAATCTGGCTCGTGACGCAAAAAGAAGTGAATTCCTGGGGAAGTTCGCGCGGAACTGCGGAAGTGATTTTCACGATTCTGAATTCAGGGAAATCCTGGACTTCTGCGGAATCAGACAAATCAGAAATTACCTGGGGCGAAAAAGCTCTGAATCCACAAACGCAAGCAACGGGTTATGTGAAACAGGCGATTGCTTCTGATAATTTAGATAAAAATCTGGCAACGGTCTCCATTAAAAAAGACAGTCCGGGAATTGTGCAAGGTGGTTTGTTCTGGCAATATTACGAGGATTTGGATAAAATAAAATCTTCGGAAAGTTATATTTCCATTACGAAAGAATTGTACAAAAAAGTGAAAACTGAAAACGGCGAACAATTAATGAAAATATCTGAAAATTCTCCATTAAAAGTTGGCGATAAAGTGACCGTAAGAATGATTCTGAACACCGACAGAAATATGGAATTTATTCACCTGAAAGATATGCGAGCAGCGGGTTTTGAACCTTTGGATGTGATTTCCGGTTATGAATGGAAAAACAATCTGGGTTATTATCAATCCACAAAAGATGCTTCCACAAACTTCTACATCGAAAATATGCCAAAAGGAAAATATGTTTTTGAGTACGATTATGTAGCGAATGCAAGCGGGAAATTCTCCAATGGCATTACGACTTTGCAGAATTATTACGCACCACAGATGAATGCACATACTCAGGGAACGAAGGTTGTGATTTCGGAATAACTTATAAAGTTTTAATTTAATCAAAGAGGTTTCAAATATTTGAAGCCTCTTTTTATTTATCAAAATGAATATGATAAATGATGAACTGTATTGCATAATTTTTCTTATTTTAGCAAAAAAAAGTATGAAATTAAGGTATCTTTTATACTTTTCTTTATTGATTCACTTCTTTTCTTGTCAAAATGCAAAAATGAACAGTGGTAATATGGAGGTAAAGGAAGTAGAATTTGAAGAGGCAAACCAAGTGAATATTAAACTGATTGGTTCCGAATTTAAGATTTTAAAATCTCAGAATGAAATCAATAATATTTACAAAATCATCAATGACAACAATCCTTCTCCAAGAAAGACCCCAATTCCAATTTTTGAAGAGAATGAAACTTATATTGTTTTACAGCCTAAAATAGAGCGATCGGATTTTGTGGTAGAAGGAATCTCCGAAATTAATCAAAGTTTGCAAATAGCAATTCACCAATACGACAATCCTGAATTTAAAAATAAGAAATACCCCGCAATTATTATCAAGCTTAACAAAAAAAGCAATTATGATAATGTGAAAATCAAGAAATAGAATAACTTAAATATTTTAACAATGAACAAAAAATTACTATTTTCAGTAGGTGTAATGTTCTCGGGAATGCTTTTCTCGCAGAAAAATTACTGGAAGCAAGTTTCTGGCGTGGATAACAGGTTACCTGTATATGATAAAACCGCTACTCCTTCTAAGTACAAGCTGTATCAGCTAAATGTGGAAGAAATAAAAGCTGATTTGTCAAAAGCACCGCAACGTTTTTCCAATGATGAATCACTTGTATTAAAATTCCCAACAGCAGAAGGAAAGTTAGTGGATTATGTAATTCAGGAAGCATCTGTAATGGATCCTGTTTTGCAGGCAAAATATCCAAATCTTAGGTCATATCTTGGATATGAAAAGGGTAACTCCGGGAACTCAATCCGTTTCAGTGTTTCTCCTTATGATGGCATGAACGTGATGTATTACAATGCAGGAAAAACAGCCTATCTAGATGCCTACACACAGGATAAATCTACTTACATGGTCTACAACCGTGAAGATCTGGGTGCTAATTTGGAAGGATTTATCTGCGGATACAAAAACTCTGAGACAGAGACCATCGTAGATCCAACACCACAGTCTTTGGTACAGGATGGACAATTTAGAAACTATAGATTGGCTTTGTCCACAACTATGGAATATTCTAGATACCATATCAATAGAGCTGGTTTAAGCGCAGGAACAGTTGAGCAAAAAAAAGAAGCTGTACTTGCCGCTATGAATACCACAATGACAAGAGTAAATGGTATATATGAAAAGACCATCTCTCTTACCATGACCATGATCGCCAACAATGATGTTCTACTTTCAATTGATGTGGATGCTTATGGACCGGGATTCAGTAATACAGACGGGCCAACTTTACTAGGAGAGAATCAGGCATTTATAGACCAAACCATTGGAAGTGCGGCTTATGACATTGGACATATCTTCAGTACTGGAGGTGGAGGAATTGCAGCTCTAAGATCACCTTGCGTGGCTGGAAGCAAAGCTAGAGGTGTTACTGGGAGAAGCGCACCAAGAACAGATGCTTTTGATATTGATTATGTAGCTCACGAAATGGGACACCAATGGGGCGCTCAACATACTTTTGACAACTCTTGTGACAATAACAGAAGTGCATCTACATCTGTAGAACCAGGAAGTGGAAGTACAATCATGGCATATGCAGGGATTTGTGCTCCAAATATCCAAAGCAATAGTGATGCTTATTTCCATGTGGTAAGTGTTAATCAAATGTACACAAATATCACAATACAATCCGGAGCCAATTGCGGGGTAAAAACGGCAAACAACAACCAAGTGCCTGTTATACAAGCTTTATCAAACTATTCAATCCCTAAAGGAACTGCTTTTGTTTTATCTGGGACAGCAACAGATCCGGATGGAGATGCCGTAACTTACCTTTGGGAGCAAACCAATACAAGAACAACAACAACTTCTACAGCACCAACCGCTACACAAACCTCAGGAACTATATTCAGATCTTATACACCAACGGTATCCAACTCACGTTATTTCCCTGTAATGTCAGCGGTTGCAGCAGGAAACCTTGCTCCAACCTGGGAGGTAATCCCAACTGTTGAAAGAGACCTTAATTTCTCTCTTTTTGTAAATGACAACAAGGCAACTGGAAACCAGGCATCCAGAGCTAATATGATTGTTAGCATCACAAATTCTGGACCTTTCAAAGTGACTTCACAAGCAGTTGCTGCAAATTATAACGGAGACAGCTCTCTTAACGTAACTTGGGACGTAGCGGGGACAACTGCCGCACCTATCAATACCGGTAATGTACAGATTTTATTATCATCCGATAATGGTTTGACCTATCCTACCGTTCTTGCAGCAAGCGTTCCGAATACAGGAACAGCAAATGTGATTCTTCCTAACGAGGATAATTCTAATGCGAGAATCATGGTAAAAGCTGTGAATAACATTTATTTTGCAGTCAATGCAACTAGATTCAATATCAACAAAGTTCTTGCTGTGAATGAGTCTGCTTTCAACAAAGGTTTCTCTATCTATCCAAATCCTGCTAAAGGAGAAGTGAACATTTCATTGAACAAAGCCAACAAAGGGGCAACTTACCAAATTGTTGACCTTTCTGGAAAATTGATTTCCAATGGTTCTCTGGATAATGAAAAAACTCAGGTTAATATCTCTAATTTGAAAACAGGAACTTACAGAGTTGTAATTTCCAACAATGGAGAAACAACCAGTAAAAACCTTATTGTTAAATAATCTTCACAATACATAGCAATAAAAAAACCAACTTTTAGAAGTTGGTTTTTTTATTTTCAGAATCCGTATTGCAAAGCTATTTGCAGTCCGTTGTTGCGCAATTGTTTATCGCTATTGTTCCAACTTGTGGAGCCATTCTTTTTAATATCTGTGAAGCCAAATAAATATCGAGCACCAAGCGCCATATTATTAAATCTAAATCCTAATCCAAGTCCCCCGCTCAGATCGAGTTGGTTATAGGCGTCTTTATCTTTCACGATAATCGTTTTGTTGCCACTTTCATATTTATTCTTATTTCCAACTAAATAAGAAAATTGTGGTCCCGCTTCCACATAGAATCTTGGTACAGGTTCAAACTGGAACATGATCGGCATTGCAAGATAATCTAAATTCAAAGTGTGGGACGTATTTCCATTTTCATACTTTACACCCATATTATTATAAAGCAATTCTGGTTGAATACTGATAATACCATTAACAGAAGCGTGCATAAAAACTCCCGCAAAATACCCAATTTTGGCATTCGTATCATTCCATCCATTGTCTTTGCTGACAGTAGAAACATTTAATCCTCCTTTTACTCCAAACGACTGCGAATAGGCAAGTGACATTACAGTAAGTCCTAATACTCCAAAAATTTTCTTCATATATAATTGTTTATGAATGACAAAAGTAAAGATTATCAAACAAAAAAAAGACCGAATTGATTCGGTCTTTTCACTATTTATGATTTTGTAATATTAGAATTTGAAATAAACTCCTGCTTGGAAGTTATTATTTCTGTTTTTGTTTTCGTTGTTATTCAACGTTGTGTTGCCGTCTTCGTTATTATTTTTCTTATTGATATCAGTAAATCCTGCAACATATCTTGCATTGATACCGAAATTCGGGGTAATATCATAACCTAAACCTAAACCAGCTCCAACATTGAATCCACTGAATGAATCTTTGATATCTTCTGACGTATTAGTGTTTTCATTAGTTGTAGAACCATTAACTTGCGTGGTATTGATATCTTTGGCTTTAGCACTTACCAAAAACCCAAACTCTGGTCCAGCTTCCAGGTAAAACTGTGGCGTAGCTCTAAACTGAAACATAATTGGAACGGTAATGTAATCTAAGTTCAATTTAGCATCACTTCTATAATCAATATCAGTGCCTCCAATGGTAGTATTATATCTCGTTGTAACTTTAGAGCCTAGCTGGCTATACAAAACCTCTGGCTGGATACTGAATTGCTCTGATAAAGGCGCATTCATAAATAGACCTCCAGAAAATCCCACTTTAGATTTAGAATCTTCATATCCGTCATCAGAAATAGAAGAAACGTTTACACCTGCCTTAATACCAAAGGTTGGACTTGTCTGTGCGAAAGCAAAAGTTCCTGCTACCAAACCTAATCCTAAAAATAACTTTTTCATAATATCAAATTTTAATTATTGTTTTACGGAAAGGATACTTCCAAATTCTTTGCCAAAAAATAAAAATTCGCTAATTATAATTATTTATTTTCCTAAAATCGATAAAATAAATAGTTCATTATGAATGAATTAAAAATATTATTCATCGAATAGTAAATTAATTTTCATTAAGTTCTTTATAGAAATTAAGAGTCAAAATTATGTGATCGGCATTTGATTTTTGATCAAAAAGACAACTTCCTATTCCATTGATCAATGAAAAATTGATGTTTCCGTCCAGATTTTTCTTGTCATTGAACATCAAATCCATAATCTGCGCATTCTTGAACTCCGAAATATCGATGTAAGGAAACAATCTTTTTATTTTGCTAATGATAACTGATGAAACATCCACATCTATCAATCCACACAGAAAAGCCAAATGGGTTTCGCAGATCATCCCAAGCGCAACAGCCTCTCCGTGGGGAATCAGATTCCCTTTTTTTAGAAACAGGCTTTCTACAGCATGTCCAATGGTATGACCAAAATTGAGTGTTTTTCTCACATTTTCTTCTTTGAAATCCTGAGAAACCACATCATTCTTGATTTCCATACTTCTTTTGATAAAAGGTTCGATTTGCTGCGGTACAATTTTTTCTATCGAAATAAGATCATTCCAATGTTGGGCATCCGCAATCAATCCGTGTTTCAACATTTCCGCAAAACCACTTCTCAGTTCTTCAAATTTTAAAGTTTCCAGGAATTTTGGATAAAAGAAAATACCTTCTGGCAAAGCAAACGTTCCGATGATATTCTTCAGATATTGATGATCGATCCCGGTTTTTCCTCCGATAGAAGCATCACACATCGATAATAATGTTGTAGGAATATTAATGAATCTAAATCCTCTTTTATAAGTTGAAGCGACAAAACCACCCATGTCAGTTATTACCCCGCCACCAAGATTGATCAATAAAGATTTTCTGTCCGCTTCCATTTCTGAGAAAATTTCCCAGAGCTGAGTTGCGGTTTCTATATTTTTATTTTCTTCGCCAGCTTCTATTTCGATAACTTCAAAAGGCGCATCTGTTTCCAGATTCGGAAGTAAGATTGGCAGACAATGGTCATGTGTATTCTCATCTACCAGAATAAAAATCTTACTCGGTTTGATTTGGTCGATATATTCATTCAGACTTGTGAAGTCCTTGTCAAGCTCTTTTATCATAACTCAAATTTTAACAAAAATAAGAACAAAATGGGAATAATCAGTTTTATTTGAACAACGAATTGCACGCGCAGTACGACTTGCATTATATGAAATTAAAGAAATTACCGAATCCCATTCCTCGGGTTGAGTACAAGAGGAAGGCAAATAAGCTGTCCAAAAAAAAAAAGAGAAGCAAACACTTCTCTTTTTTTTTATAGTTTTGAAATATAATCTCGCAATTCCCGAGCCGAACTCTCAAACTGAAACGCAGGATAAACCACAAAATAATTGACAGGGTCTACACATCTGGAGTAAGAATATTTGGCAACTTCTACCCTATCTTTATCATACGTCAAAGCCTCTATGAGGAATTTTACCTGCTCAGCAGTCACCATTGCATTTCGCAATTGTTGTTTAATTACAGAAACTTTCTCATCTGCAAATTTGGTGTTTTTAACAACCTGCAAAAAGGAATTAAAACTTACATTATTCATCACATTTCCATAATAACTTCCTTGGTTATTGCCGTTGTAACCCCCTTGATTACCTGTTCCGTAATTCGGGTCCCATTGTCCAGAATTTCCGTTATTGTATGGAGAATTCCAGATATCATTCCACACATCGCCATAATTGCCATAATTCTGACTCTGAAGCTGATAGGTCCCCAATAGATATAATCCTCTGTTATTAAAGAAATCCAAGATCAGTCTGGAGTTGTTACGAACATTGATTCTGGTTCTGTAGATCAAATAACCATTACCATAGACCGAGACAGGAACAAGCCCAGGAACAATGTCAAAAAATCTATATTTTCCAGAAGAATTGGCAGACATCTGGTCACCAACCTCTACAGTGTAAAAGCCTCGCTCAGGGATTCTTAAAAAGACCTCAGCATAACCAAAGCTGTAGTTTTGATTCCAATCGTAACTGGGGTTTGTTCTGTTACCTGGTGTGGTATTATTTCTGTTATTCTGATTATTGTTTCTGTAATTAGAATTATCCAGTGCGCCATTTCTATTGCCCAAAGTTTCTGGTTTCCGTGTCTGCATTTCGCTTTTAGATGCTTCATTTTTCAATAGTTCACCCGCTTTTCCTGCTTCTTGTGCAAAAGCTGTCAAACTTAAAACAAAAACACATGTAGTAAATATTTTTTTCATATCTAATTTTTTATCTTATAATGTTAAATACAACCCTACAAATATGCCAAAATATCCATCAAAATCATCATTTCACAAAATAAAAAATCAAATCATTGAATATAAGGTATTTAAACAAAAAAAAGAGAAGCAATTATTGCTTCTCTCAATATCTGAATGATCAAATCCTTAATCAAAATCTTACATATGGATAGATCTCTTTCCTGTCGCATCCAATGCAGCTTCTTTCACAGCTTCTGCATAAGTTGGGTGTGCGTGAGAACTTCTTGCGATGTCTTCTGCACTGGCACGGAACTCCATTGCGATAACGCCTTCCGCAACCAAATCCGCAGCTCTAGCTCCAATCATATGAAAACCTAGAACTTCATCAGTTTTTTCGTCAGCGATGATTTTCACGAATCCGTCCGTGTCGCCACTTGCACGGCTTCTGCCCAAAGCTCTCATCGGGAAACTTCCCACTTTATAAGCTACACCTTCTTCTTTCAGTTGCTCTTCTGTTTTACCAACGCCCGCAACTTCCGGCCAAGTATAAACTACGCCGGGAATCAAATTATAATTGATGTGAGGTTTTTGTCCAGCCAAAATCTCAGCAACCAAAGTTCCTTCTTCTTCAGCCTTGTGAGCCAACATTGCACCTTTGATAACGTCGCCAATTGCGTAGATATTAGAAACGTTGGTTTGCAAATGATCATTGGTTTTTACCCTTCCTCTTTCGTCCAGTTCTACACCAGCTTTCTCCAATCCAAGTCCGTCTGTGTACGGTCTTCTACCTACAGAAACTAAAACATAATCGCCTTCGAAGTTAACTTCTTCGCCTTTTTTGTTTTTAGCCGTTACTTTTACAGAATCTCCATTTCTCTCCACTGCAGAAACGGCCGTAGAAAGTTCGAATTTCATTCCTTGTTTTCTAAGAACTTTTTGTAATTCTTTGGAAAGAGCGCCATCCATTCCTGGAATAATTTTGTCCATAAATTCAACAACAGTAACCTGAGAACCTAACCTCAAATAAACCGAACCAAGCTCAAGACCGATTACACCACCACCGATAACTACCAAATGCTTAGGAATTTCTTTCAAATTCAAAGCTTCTGTAGAAGTAATAACTCTTTCTTTATCCAAAGTGATAAAAGGTAAAGATGATGGCTTTGAACCAGTTGCGATAATTGTATATTTTGATTCGATAGTTTCTGATGAACCATCGTTTTTCGTTACTTTGATTTGAGTAGCAGATTCGAAGCTTCCAAGACCTTCAAAAACGGTTATTTTGTTTTTGTCCATCAAAAAGTTGATTCCTTTGGTTGTTTGCTCTACTACGCCATTTTTACGTTCAATCATTTTTGCCAAATCTACCTTCGGCTCATCAATAATAATCCCGTAATCTGCAAACTCGTGTTTGGCTTTTTCGAAATGTTCAGAACTATCCAGCAAAGCTTTGGAAGGGATACAACCCACGTTAAGACAAGTTCCGCCCAACGTAGAATATTTTTCAATAATTGCAGTTTTGAAACCTAATTGCGCAGCTCTGATTGCTGCAACATATCCGCCAGGACCAGAACCGATAACGGTTACATCAAATTGACTCATATCTTTGTGATTATTATTCGAATAAAAATTTCCTCAAATTTACGAA
>Ga0302347_1000838_pt1 | contig 42699 bp, 38 predicted proteins | sample PhyWR1_FD_202178 | JGI IMG/M metagenome (GOLD analysis project Ga0302347, IMG submission 202178) | Leaf surface microbial communities from wheat plants in UC Gill Tract Community Farm, Albany, California, United States - DLSL W.R1 (v2)... | ecosystem: Host-associated > Plants > Phyllosphere >... | reverse complement strand
GATCAGTCTCCTTATGCAGATAAGGATTTCATCCCAGAAACACCATCTTTTGACAATTATGTTATTACTGGAGGTATTGGTCTAAAATTCAACAAACTTGGAGTAGACATTTCAGGAGCTTATGCAATGCCGAAAAGCAGAACTTTTAATAATAAATATTACAACTTTGCAGGACAAGCAAAAGCTGATGTATTCTATTTTGGGTTAGGATTATCTTACAACGCATTTTAAAAATTGAATCTATTATGAAAAAATTATATATATCAACCTTAGCTGCAACGCTTTTATTTGCGGTAAGTTGTCAGTCAGATTTTGAAAATAGTACAGAAGATATTGTTATTACTTCTGGTGAAGCTGATTTCTCAAAATATGTTTCTTTAGGTAATTCTCTCACGTCCGGATACAGAGATGGCGCACTATACATTGATGGACAAAATGAATCTTACCCAAGTATGTTGGCAGCTCAAATGAAACTTGCAGGTGGTGAGTTTAAACAACCTATGATGCCAAATAACACAGGAGGATTTGTTGGTCTGCCTGGATTTGGAGGAAAATACACATTAAAAGTTGTAAATGGAGCGCTATCTCCAGAACAATCTGACCCAGCCGCAGCACTAGATAACATTTCGTCAGGCGGACCATACCAAAATATGGGCGTTCCTGGAGCAAAATCATTTCATTTGGTTGCTCCTAGCTACGGAAGTGCAGCGAACTTACAAGTTGGGGCAGCAAATCCCTATTTTGTAAGATTTGCTTCATCAGCAACAACGTCAGTTTTAGCAGATGCAATGGCTCAAAAGCCGACATTTTTCTCTCTGTGGATTGGAGCAAATGATATACTTTCTTATGCTACAAATGGAGGTATGAATTCTTCTACCGTAGGTAATGTAGTAACATACACTCCAGCAGTCGTTCAGCCAGCAACCGCAAACCCTGCGACTTATAAGGCGAATGACATTACAAATCCTGCTGTTCTACAACAAGCTATAAAAGGGGTGCTTGATGGTCTTAAAAGTGTAGGAAGTACAAAAGGGGCAATTGGAAACATTCCTGATGTGACATCCATTCCTTACTTTACTAGAATACCTTATAATACAATTGCATTAGATGCAACTAAGGTTCAAGCTTTGAACGCCAGTTTATACAAATTACTTAATACCGTTGCACCCTCCAGATTTAACTTAGCAAAAGTAGGGCAAAATCCTGTGATAATAATTGACAATACTTTAACTGATCTTTCACCATATTATACTGCTGGATTTGCTGCCAACAATATCCCTGCAACTCAAGCAGCAATTCTAGGAAATGCTTTTGGTAAAGCTAGACAGGCAAAAGAGGGAGAACTGATTTTATTACCAGCTTCCAAAGTTTTAGGGTTAGACGCTTTTACTAATGCGGCTCCAACAGCAACATCTCAATTTATTTACGGAGCTTCTTTCCCATTACAAGATCAATTTTCTTTAACTGCTACGGAAGTAACAAACATATCTACCGCAACAACAGCTTACAATACTGCTATAAAAGGATTTGCTGATTCTTACGGACTTGCTTTCATAGACGCAAGAGCTAAAATGATTGAATTAAATTCTGCATCTGGAATCCAATGGGATGGTGTAAAGTACAATGCTACATTTGTAACAGGTGGCGCATTCTCTCTAGATGGTGTACACCCAACTGGAAGAGGGTACGGAATTATTGCTAATGAATTTTTAAAAGCAATCAATACTAAATACAAATCTAATCTACCCATGATTAGTCCAAATTCTTATTCTGGAGTTACATTTCCTTAATCAGGATTATAAAATTTATACAAACCGTCTCATTAGTGAGGCGGTTTTTTATTGATGATAAATATATTTTCAAAATATAAAATTTTGATTATTTTTACAAAATGCTTTCAAAAAGAGTCAAATACGCTATCAAAACTTTGCTTTTCCTCAACAGGACAAACAATGCTTCATTATTTTCCGCTAAAAAAATATCGGAGAACGAACGTATTCCGCTCAAATTTTTGGAACAAATCCTGCGTGAACTGAAGCAAAACAAAATCCTCAAAAGCGAAAGAGGAGCTGAAGGTGGTTACACTTTTATGAAAGACCCTGCTGATATAAAAGTTCTTGATGTCATCAGAATCGTTGACGGACCAGTAGCAATGTTACCTTGTGCATCATTGAATTTTTATGAAAAATGTGCAGACTGTACAGATGAGGGAACTTGTGGAATCCGTAAATTATTGATTAATGTCCGTGATAGTATGCTACCAATTTTGGATACAAGCATCGCTGATATGACCAAATCTGAAAAGTTCCCAATCTAAAATGTTTACTGACGAATATTTTATGAAGATGGCTTTCCAGGAAGCTCAATTAGCTTTGGAAAAAGACGAAGTTCCAATTGGATGTGTTATTGTTTCGAATGACAGAGTGATTGCCAAATCTCATAATCTCACAGAAACGCTTACTGATGTTACGGCTCACGCAGAAATGCAAGCCATAACTTCTGCAGCTAATTTTCTGGGTGGCAAATATCTTCAGAATTGTACTTTATATGTAACTTTGGAACCCTGTGTGATGTGTTCCGGAGCTTTAGCCTGGTCTCAAATTTCAAAAGTGGTGATTGGCGCAAGAGATGAACAAAGAGGTTTTATCAATAAAGGTTTGTCACTTCATCCAAAAACTGAAATTGTAACGGGAATTTTGGAGAATGAATGCTCTGCAATCGTAAAATATTTTTTTAATTCTAAACGTTAATTAAACCTTATTCCTAAAAATAGAATACATTGGAATATCATAATATTCCGAATCTTTTTTCAGATGTTGTTTTAAAACAGCTTCCAATTCCATTCCGATTTTTCTCATTATTTTTCCAGAAGCTGGGTTGTTTGGAAAATGAACAGCGAAAATCTTATTAAGTTCTAATTCATTAAAACCAAAATCAACAATAGCTTTTGCGGCTTCCATAACATAGCCTTTGCCCCAAAATATTTTTGCCAACCAATATCCCATTTCTGCTTTATCCGAACCTTGATCGTGAAGACCAATTGCTCCAATAACTTTTTCTTCTTTATCACGAATTGCAAACGTAAATCCTTTTTTTGACTCAAAAGCTTCTTGCGTCATTTTCAACCAAAAATTAGCTTCTTCTTTTCCGTACGGATGAGGAATACTAGACATATATTCTGAAAATTCTCTATCCTGAAGATACTCTATAACTAATGGTAAATCGCCTTCCTTCAATTCAGAAAGAATCAATCTTTCGGTTTCTATTCTTGGAAAATTCTTCATCATTATTACCTTTAATACAAATACTCTAATCTACAAATCTTTTCCCAAAAAATATAAACCTTTTAAAGTGTGTAATCTGTCGCCGATGTTGATTTTATCCGTCAAAGGTTTGTAAACATGGCTCACTCCGCCGGTTGCGATGACGAAACAATTATCCTGCACCTCATCATTAATTCTATCAATGAAACCTTCCACCATTCCTAGGAAACCGTAAACCATTCCACTTTGCATACAACTGATCGTATCCAATCCTAAAACTGATTTCGGTTTTACCAATTCAATTTCCGGAAGTTGTGCTGTGCCTTGAATCAAACTGTTAAGCGAAGTGACAATTCCAGGCGCGATGATAACACCCAATGTTTCTCCATTTTCATCCAAACAACTTGCTGTAAGTGCCGTTCCAAAATCGAGAATAATTTTCTTCTGTGCAGGATAAAGATTATGAGCTGCGACAAGATTGGCGTAGATATCCGTTCCCATTTGTTTAGATTTCGGGATAACTCCAGATGGCGTGTTTCTATCTACAATTACTGGGATTTTGTTATGAATTTTCTTGATAGCACTTGCCACAACTTTTGTCAATTGAGGTACAACGGAACCGATAATCACTTTATCAATTCTCTCAACATCGATTTTATAAGTCTGATAAAGCATCAGAATCTGAACAAAAAGTTCGTCCGTCGTCTTGTAAGGTTTTGTATTGATGACCCAAGAGATGTCACAATTGTCATCATCAAATAATCCGAAACGGATATTGGTATTTCCTATATTGATTACAATAGAATTCATTTTTTTAATTTACCAATTTATAAATGTAACAGTTTACCAATATTTAAAAATCTTAGATTCGTTTGTCATTGATACATTGTTAAATCATTACACTGTTACATTATTACTTTACTTCCAGATAATTGTCATCCGGATTCACATCCGCCAATCTTTGGCTGAAATCAATTCCCATTGCGGACAATTGAGATTTGGTATAAGGAATTGTAAAAGTGTATTCCTGTTGCGTCCAAGCCCAAAATGGCAAAGTCTGAATATTACCATAAATATCTTTCGCTTTCCAAACTCTGGTCAGATTCAATGGAATGTTATAATTGATGACCTTTTTATCTTTTGTCAAAATACTGAAATCAATCGGCATTGGTACTCCTCCTTTATTTACCAAAGTGATTGTTGTTGATTGTGGGTCATATTTCACATTCTTGATTCCGTAATCGATGGTTTTTGCGGTATTAATCCAATAATGCTGAAACCACTTCAAATCCATTCCAGAAACCAATTGTGCAATATGAATGAAATCTCTTTCTGTCGGATGTTTCATTGCCCATTCATCATAATATTTGAGCATAATCTTGTTAAGATTTTCTTCTCCAACAATATATCCTAACTCAACTAAAAAAGTTTCTCCTTTGATGTAACTTGCGTAAGTATAAGCCGTTCCATTATCGTGATGGTCGCCCAACCAAACTGCAGGTTCTTCTTTACCCGATTTTGTGAAATTAACATAAGCTTTGATTGCTCCAACAAATGGATTCGGCTGAGATTCTTTTGGCGGGAATAATCTGTAAGACACAAAATCTTCTGCATACTGCGTGAATCCTTCATCCATCCAAGGCCTTATACTTTCGTTAGTCGCCAACATCTGCTGAAACCAAGAGTGCGCACCTTCGTGGAACATCAAACCTGAAAGTCCTTCCACAGAGTTTGCTTCACCCAAAATCATAGTACACATTCCATATTCCATTCCGCCATCGCCACCTTGGATGAATGAGTAACTTGGCCATTTGTAACGTCCGAAAGTCGCATTCATCAACTGGTAATATTTTGTGATGTATGGTTTCATTTCCGACCAATATTTTGTCTTTTCCGATTTTTGATAAACCAAGTAAACTTTTGGTCCATCCAAAATCGGAAAACTCTCCACCGAGTAATCTCGGTCCGCTGCCCAAGCAAAATCCAGAATGTTTTTTGCAGTCCATTTCCAAGTTACTTTTTTAGAAATATCTTCTTTTATAGTTGCATTGTTGTCATAACCTTTTACTTCAGTTGGATTTTCGAGATTTCCGCCAGCTCCGATGACATAATCTTTATCGATTTTGATATTCACTTCATAATCAGAAAACGGTGCGTGAAATTCTCTTCCGACATAATCAAATGCTGCCCAACCGTCATAATCATATTCAGCGATTTTTGGATACCATTGTGTCATTGTCATATCGACACCTTCGCGGTTGTTTCTTCCGGCTCTTCTGATTTGCATCGGGATATTGGCGTCCCATTCCATTGTGAAAGTGGTGGAAGAATTTGGTTTGATTGCTTCTGCCAAGAAAACTTTCATCACAGTTCCCTGAATCTCGAATTTCAAATCTTTTCCGTTTTGCTTTATCCAACGGATATTCTGTGCACCTTCTTCACTTTTAGGAATCTCTGACAATCTGGAAACCACGGTATTTCCAACTCTTTTTGCCAATCTTCCGTCTGCATTCACACCTTGAGACTGTACACGCTGATCCATCATAGAACCCGCTTTGAAAGCGTTCCAATACAAATGAAAATAAGCGACTTTCAACTCGTCCGGCGAATTGTTTCTATAATCCAGAGTTTGTTTCCCTTGGTAAGTGAAATTGGCAGCATCCACATCAATATCCATTTTGTATTTAGCATATTGCTGATAATAAGGATTTTGCTGAGCCGAAATGAATAGTGAGAAAACGATGAAGAGTAAAGAAAAAGCAGTTTTTTTCATAGAAATATTTTTATCAACCTTTAGAGATTCGACGCCCATAAAGGTTGTCTATTTTTAATTGTCTCAAAAATACTAAGTTTTTGTTGAATGGCAAGTGGAAAGGCGGGGAAGGTTGGGTTGTGATTGGAAATTTTGTAGATTTGAGAGTAAGTTGAAATCAATACAGATGAATAATGTGATTAATAAGATTGTTGAAAGACAGATAAACAGTTTACCATTAATTAATAATGTCACTTGTACTTTATTGAAAGATTTTTCTGATTATAAACTTGATGGAACAGGTGTGTTTATTAAGATTGGAAGTTTACATTTATTGGTCTCTGCAGCACACGTATTTGACAATTTCAATGAACTTTTCATACCAATAGATAATGGAAATTTCTTGATAAAACCTGAAGGGCAATTGATAATTAATAATCCTAAAACAAAAAGAAGCCACGATAAGCTTGATATTGGCATTTTGATTTTGGACAAAATATCAGTTGATGACTTAAAGAATGACTATTGTTTTTTGGCAGAAGAAGATATATTGATTAATCACAAACTAGATTTTTTAAATAGCTATATTGTCTATGGATACCCTTCAACGTGGTCTAAAAAATCTCAATCAAGAAATTCATTTCATACGCGGCCATTCATAAACTTTACTAAATCAATTCGAACTGAAAATTTAGACAAAGATAATGTACTAAATATTTTTGTCGAGTACGACAGAAAAAATACTGTGAATTTTAAATCAAAAAAATTCAGTTACGGTCCAAATCTATATGGAATTAGTGGTTGTGGATTATGGTATTCGAATCCATTAGATTATGAGAAAGAAGCTAACCCCAAATTAGTTGGAATAATGATTGAATGGTCAATGAAAAATAAAAAAATTATTTTTGGGACTAGAATTGATGCTGTAACAGAAATTCTTAGACACAAAAAATTAGTAGATTTTCCCGAGTCTGATTTATTTTCTTTTATCTAAATTTTCTCTAAAAAGCTATCGAGATTCCTACGGAATGACAAAATTTTGTTTAGTATGGCTTACCATAAAATTTGACATAATAAAAACGCTGTCGTATTATTTACACCATATTAAACTCGAAAATTAATTAGTTGATTATAATGATTTTTGGAACTTTGAAAATATTCGATAAATTTTTCAAAAACCTCTGAAGATTGTTTGTGCAAGCTTCATCAGCCATTCAAAGCATTGCAATAAATATCAGTTTTACGTTTATTTTATTTTTCTATATTTAGATAAATCAATCTTCGAGTTTATGAGACAGTGCCTTATCATATTTAGTGTTTTAGTTTCTTCCGTCAGTTTTTCTCAGAATGTGAAATTCAAAGATGCTTATTCCAAAGCGTTCAAAATCGGAACGGCTGTGAACGACGACATTGTTACGGGGAAAGATAAAAAACAGCAGGCTATTGTTCTGGAACACTTCAACACAATAACGCCGGAGAACTGTATGAAAGCCGAAGTCGTGAATCCGCTTCCTAACAAATTCGATTTTTCGCAGGCAGATGCTTTTGTGGATTTTGGTTTGAAAAACAAAATGTTTATCATTGGTCATACTTTGGTCTGGAAAAATCAAACACCTGACTGGTTTTTTAAAAATGAAGATGGAACTCAAAAAACCAAAGAGCAAACCAAAGAGCGTCTGCACGACCATATCAAACTGGTTGCAAGCCGATACGCAGGAAAAGTGCAAGCTTGGGATGTGGTAAATGAAGTGATTGATGATGACGGGAGCTACCGAAACGAAGGATGGGTAAAAGGCATTGGCGACGGCGATGAACTGATGAGATTGTCTTTCCAATACGCAGCGAAATATTCTCCCAATACAGAATTATATTACAACGACTTCAACGCGTGGCGACCAGAAAAAGTAAAAGGCATTGTCCGAATGGTAAAAATGTTGCAAGCTGCCGGAATCCGAATTGACGGCATCGGAATCCAAGGTCATTGGGGACTGAACTATCCGAAAAATCAATATATCGAAGATGCTATCGATGCTTACGCGGCCTGCGGAATCAAAGTGATGATTACGGAAATTGATGTGGATGTTTTGCCTGTGACAAAGGAAGGACAAATCATTGGTCAGGCTTTTTTGCACAAGCAGTTTCAGAATGAGGAATTCAAAACTTATCTTGACCCTTACATCAATGGGTTGCCAAAAGATGTGGATGAGCAATTGGCCAATCGATATGCAGAATTGTTCCAGATTTTCTACAAAAAAAGAGATAAACTGGACCGCGTTACAACGTGGGGAATGAAGGACGAAATGTCTTGGAAAAACGATTATCCAATTCCAGGAAGAACCAATTATCCTCTGCTTTGGGACAGAAACGGAAATCCTAAAAAAGCGTTGCAAAAAGTGATTGAAGTTCCGAAAAAGAATTAATTAGAACCTAATTAATCCTAAAAATTGGATAAAGCCGATGTGTTTTCTCGTAATAGTCTGAATGTTTGTAAACCCAATCCAATTGCGCTTGCCCGTCGTCAGCAAACTTCGGATTGATTGATTTTTCCATTTCGAAAGCAGTTTTCAAAGCCTTGTTGTCTTTCAAAAGTTTGCTTGCTGTATCCTCGAAAACATAAGCCGAATAATATTCTTTCTGACCCAACATCGCATCAAAGAAATTCCAGTTGAAATAAGAATCCACCGCTTCCGGCTCCAAAGTTTCTAACAAAAACTTAACGCCGTCTTGATTGAGCGGAACCAGAAAATCTCCAGCTCGGAATTTGGTTTTATCCGATTCCTTGGTTGCAAATGTGTCGTAATGAAGATAATGACCTTCGTAAGGATTTGAAACAGTTTTGAAATCTTTGATTCGGTATTGCTCCACCACAATTGTAGAATCCTGTTTTATCGGAATCATTTTGATTTGGTTCAACTTCAGCAAATCGATGATTTTCCATTCGGATTGTGGAATGACGTAATATTTTGGAATCGTGATTTCTTTTGCCGGAACATAAGTATTGTAAAACTTGACAGGCTTTGAAAACTTGGAGTTTCTGTCGTACCAAAGTCTCCTTTTTCCAGAAACATCGCTTGGTTTATATTTCGCTTCAAAACCTTTAAAATCAATGTTTTCATACTTTGTAGAATCGAGTTTCCAAGCCAACGCATATCGGTTTCCGACTTTGTATTGTTTCAGATTTTCAGCTCTTTTCTGCTGAATGGTTTTGTAATTTTCATCGATATAATTCAGGTTATCAACCATATAATCGTAAGTGACTTTCACGCGGTCTTTGTACGGTTTCAGCATATGCGTTTCCACCACCGTCCCGATGGAATTGAACAAAGTTGTGTAACCCGTCGCATATCTCGGTGAATCCACAAAAGCAGGAAAACCACCATCCGGAACATCGCCGTGAATGTTGACATACGGAACAGAAATGACGCCTTTTTTCTCCATATTTTTCAGAAGCGTTTTCTGCATCTCGTCATTAAAATAATTTCCTAAAATAGTTCCTAACCGTTCTTTGTTAGTCGAAATATAAGTCAAAGTATATTGATAATCTGCGCCGTTACTCACGTGATTATCAATGAAAACATCGGGTTTCAGCCATTGAAAAATCTTCTGAAAACTTCTGGAATTTTTGGAATCAGTCTTGATAAAATCTCTGTTCAAATCGTAATTTCTCGCATTTCCACGGAAGCCATATTCTTCCGGACCATTTTGATTGGCTCGGGAAAAACTTCCCCGGTTCATCATTCCGCTGATATTGTAACTTGCTATTGCTGTGAAAATTACATTTTTTGGTGCTTTAATTTTTCCGATTGCTAAATCTCGCATCAACATCATCGTTGCATCAATTCCGTCTGGTTCGCCTGGATGAATTCCGTTATTTATAAACAAAACCGATTTCCCTTTTCTGGCTTCTTCGAAACTTTGTTTTGTCGGATTGAAAATTACAACATCGATTGGAGCGCCATTGTCATCTTCGCCTTTAGTTTCATAACTGATTGATGGATATTGCTTTGATAATTCTTGATAGAACTTTCGCATCTCATCAAAAGTGGTGGTTTGATTTCTGTTGCCTTTTTCGTAAGGGGTTTGGATTTGAGAATAACCAAAAATAGAAATGAGAACAAATAGGATGGAGAGATTTTTCATAGTACAAATGTAGAAAATCGGATGATTAATTTTATTAAATTAGATATCTCAATGGATAATAAAACATTTTCTACAAAACTTGATATTATTGGAATAAATCCTTTTGTGTTTGTTCCGGAAAATATTTTGAACAAAATTTTCGAAGTTTCTGGAAAAAGCAAAAGTCCAATTTCTGTTAAAGGAAAAGTAAATGGTGTGAATTTCACTCAAACTCTTGTGAAATATGCTGGAGAATGGAGATTGTATATCAATTTGAAAATGCTTGAAAACTCACCCAAAAGAATTGGAGAAATCATCGAGATTGAAATAGAATTTGATAATTCTGAAAGAACAGAACTAATTCATCCTAAATTAAAAAAAGCCATTTATGATAACCCTATTGCCTCAAAAAACTTTGAAAATATAAATCCTTCTCACAAAAAAGAATTGATTCGCTATATTAATAATTTAAAAACAGAAAAAAGTATTGACAATAATATTATTAAAATCGTTCGTCATCTAAATGGTGAAATTGCTTTTTTCGGAAGAAAAATTAAATAAAAAAGAGATAAATCACAGACGAAATTTGAGCCCTAATTTTTCGCATAAATTATTAATATCATCTTTCCTTACCAATTCCAAAATCCATTCATCAGGAATATTTTCAAACCCATAAAAGATTCCGGCAATTCCACCTGTGATAGCTCCAGTTGTGTCTGTGTCTTCTCCTAAATTGACTGCTTTCAAAACTGCTTCGGAATAACTTTCAGAATTAAGAAAACACCATAATGAAGCTTCTAAACTGTGAAGAACGTAGCCACTGCTTTTAATTTCATCCTCGGGGAAAGTTGAAATGTCATTGTTTAAAATTCGGTCAAATAAATCCATTTCATTTTGCGAGCAAATTGGATTATTATCTAGAAAATCTTTGACTTTGGTTTGCATTTTTTGATAGGCTTCAAGTTTTTCTGATTTATTTAGAATTTCAATCAAAAACTCCAGATAGATAAAACAAGAAATCACAGAACGAATATGTCCGTGAGTAATTGAAGAAACTTCTTTTACTACATCAAACCGTTTTTCAATAGAGAAATCCTTAATGTAAAATAACAATGGTAAAATTCTCATCAAAGAACCATTGCCGTTATCGGATTCACTTGTTCCGCCACATAAAACCGGAGAAGTTCCTTTACTGATTCTGTAAATAGCTTGTGAAGTGGCAATTCCGATATCAAAAACTTTTCCGTGTGGTGTCCAATGTCCATAGTTTCTCCATTTTACAAAACTTTGTCCAATCTTTTCCAAGTTATACCCTTTTGTCAACTCGTCAACAAGACATAATGTTAATGAGCTGTCATCACTCCAAGTTCCCTTTGGTTGATGATGAGTTCCAAAAGCTCTCATATCTGTAACTGGTGAGCGTTTTAACTCTTCTCTACTTTTAAATTCCACAGGAACGCCTAAAACATCGCCAATGCAAACTCCGAAAATTCCTGATTTTATAATACTACGCATTCTCCAATAATTTTTTATAAATCTCTTCATTCTCATCATCAAAACAGACGAAACTAACTTTTTCAATTAAGTCTGACTGAAATTTTCTCACATTTTCAACAGCTATTTTTCCAGCTAATTCTTTCGGAAATCTGTAAACTCCCGTGCTGATATTAGGAAAAGTAATTGTTTTTACTCTTAGACTTACTGCTAATTTCAAAGAATTATTATAACAATCAGCTAAGAGTTTAGAACTTTTTTCTTCGTTATTATTCCAAATCGGACCAACGGTGTGAATCACATATTTTGCAGGAAGATTTCCAGCAGAAGTAAAAACAGCTTCCCCAGTTTTGCATTTTCCTTGTCGGTTTCTGATTTCCATACACTCTTCCAGAATTTGTTTTCCTCCAGCACGATGAATTGCGCCATCCACTCCGCCTCCGCCGAGCAAAGAAGAATTGGCCGCGTTTACGATTGCATCTGCATTAATTTTTGTGATGTCACCTTTTATTAGTTCAATTGTAGGTTCCATTGAGTCTTAATTTTTTATTTAAATTTTCATCGTCAAACAACAACGGTTTTTCTTCAGGAATTATCAGATTATCCAAGTCATTATTTAAAACAAATTGATGTTGTTCTTTTACAAAATCCGAAATATCTTCAATCAGAATAATATCATCTTTCGCAAAAGATTTAATAAAATCATTTCTCAATCCGATTTGAATCGCTCTTCTTTCCAGTTTATTCCCAAAAGGGTCGTGGTCTGGATCCCATTGTAATCTTACAGAAGATTCTTTTATCTGATTTTGCCAGTCTTCTCTGGAAACTCCCTGTTCATAATTCAAGGAGGAATAAACCACACTTTCTAAATATCTTTTAAACGCTTCCAATTTTAAATGGATTGCTAAGACACATTCCTGACCTTCCTTTGCTCCCCAACCGTTTCTATACATCATCCAAAGGAAGTTAGGTTTTATCCAAGTCATTCTTTCCAAACTGAATGCTCCACCAAAATATTGATTTTTAATCGCAAATTCTCCAATCTCTTTTCGATAAGATTGATAAACAACAATTTTTTCATCATCATACTGAGCCATTATGTGATGCCCTGTTTGTGGCCAATCTTTTAATTGCTCTTTATATTGTTTTAATTTAAGTTTCATTTTTTAGTTTTAATAATAATTTTTGCACATCAGTATTTTCGGGCCTCTTAAACTCATTTCCAATAAACACTTTCTTCACTCCTATATTTCCTACAATTGCCTGATTGAAAGCTTCCAATTTTTCTGAAGGAATCCATAATTCGTTGTGATTTCTTGCTCCTACATTTTGTGCAGGATATTTAGTCACTTCATCTTCCAATACTTCAAATTCGGTAACAAATCCAAGGTACTTTCCTGCTTCATCTCTTGTATTCCATTTCTCTGCAATTTCGGAAGCATAATCTTCATCCAAAACGGGATAGAAAATGGGTTGCCATTCCAATCTTGGAGGGAATTTTTTGTAATTACTCTCTATAATTAAAATCATTTTTTTTTCTCCGACAGGTCTATATAATGTTTTTGTTTTCATCGTTTTTTAAATTAATTCATTACCAAAACCGCTTCCTCATCAGACAACTTTATTTCCGCCGTCGCCCCACTGTTGAACTGCAGAAAATCCTGCTCAATTCCATCACTAAAGATAAAACCATTATTTGGCATTAGTGATTCTATGATTAATTTGTTCCCTTTTTTAAGCTTTCCTCCGCAGATATTGGTTTGCGTTCTGATGCTTTTGAAAGGTTCTCTCACCGCAAAATACAAATCATCCTCTTTCAACTTTGGATAATGCAAATCCGTTTCGCCTAAAATTCCGAAAGCCATATTGAAAATCGAACTCAGCCAACCTGTACTTCCTGTTTTTGTGGAGACAATAATCCCACTGGAGGAATGGGTTTCTTCTTTTCCGTTCAGCATAATTTTATACCGAGCCGAAGTATGAGAAGAAATCCCGATGAACAAATCATTCACTGCCAATAGTTTTTGTCCGTCATTTAAAACCGCTTCTGCAAACCTCATTTTCTTTGAACTAAACTTTTCGTTCAATACTGAATTTACACCGTTTAGAAAGTTCTTTACTGTAAAAGGAAGCAAAACACCGTCATATCTTTTTTCATCTGGATTGATTGCCACAATGGGAATATTTTTAGAGTATTTTGCCACATTAGCAACCAAACCATCTTGTCCAACCACCACAATCAAATTATTTTCGGAAAAAATAAAAGACGGAACGAATTCTCTTTCAATCACTTTATTTTTAATCACTTTTGAAAGCTTTGTCTGAACTTCCAAAAATGACTGATGAAATTTCTCGTGCTCATCGACATATTCCCGAAAATTACCTCCGGAACTTTCTATATAAAACTTCGCTTGAGCTTTGGTATTGAAGCGTTCAATCAAAGACTCTAGTCTAGTTTTATTTTTGATGATGATGGCGTATTCGATTTTCATTACTTTATTTTTTCAAAAGATTTTCCAATAAATCCGGACTGATGTTTAAATTCCCAATCTTTCCTGCATTTTCCGCCAATTCTCTGAACGCTAAAGCAATATTAGATTTTGTATCTTGGTTTCCTTTCAATGCTGTCAAAACTTTCCAATCCATTTCTTTGTAAGGTTTTAAAGAGGTTTCCAAAACATAACCTTGAGTTTCCGCTTCTTTTCTGTCGTTTTCTGTTTTTTGTTCAATTAGCTGTTTTCTCTGATTTTCAACAGAAATATCTGCGGCAATTTTCATCTCTCTCAGAATTCTGTTATTTTCCTCTTGTTGAACTTCGGTTTCCATCCTTTTTTCTTCGATTTGCTTTTGCTTTTCTTCTACAGCAATTTCTGTATTCAGTTCAGATTCCTTGATTTTTCTTTCTTGTTCTACAGCAAAATTTCTTCTTTCATATATCGCTTCATCAGCTTGTTGTTGAAGTTTTTCTCTGGTTTCCGTTTCTAAAGCTCTTGCCATTTCCGGAGTAGTCTGAACAGCGAGAATATTAGCTCCAAGAATTTCAATTCCCATTGTTTTTATTGCCTCAGAATTCATCAATCCTTCCAGAATATTACCTTCAATTTGTTTTGCAGAACGAATCGCATCTTTTAAACTTAATTGATGAATAAAAGAAGAAGTCGCAGTTTGAGCAAGATTAATAATTCTTTGATTCAGTTTTTCAATATCATTTTTCTTATAAACTCCAGCTTCGTTTACGGTGAAATCCAAAGTGTTGGAAAGCGCTTTCGGGTCTGTAATTTTATAACTGATTTGTCCTTGAATTTTCACGGTCTGATAATCATGTGTGTTTTCATTAAAAATAAAAGGCAAATCATTACTTCCCATCGGAATCGCAACGATAGATGAGTTGGGAGCAAAATAAAAGAATGATAAACCTCTTCCTTCTTTTACGGTTTTTCCATTTTTGAAATGAAGAACGTAAGTCATTGAATCGAATTTGATGTGTCTGAAACCGAACATAGCTTTAAGATTTAAATTATTATTTGTGTTATATTTACGCTAATTAAAAAGAGCATGATTATGCTTAATCTTTTTGTGATTAAAATTAATTTTCAACTAATTCTCTTACTTCCATCAGAGCAAATCCCAAAAGATTTTCTCCGTTCCAAAAATTTGGATTATGAATATTCTTATCAGATTCCAGCATTCCGATTCCCCAGATTTTATCATACGGACTGGCTTCTACCAAAATTTTATCATTTGTTGATAGTAAAAACTTTTTAAACTTTTCATTTTGAGAAAATTTCAGAAAATTAGCTTGTTTTACAATCTCATATTTGTGTTCGTCCCAAAGTTGAGCATCAAAATTTTTGACTTTTCTACCTAGGCTTTTAGCTTCATTTGGAGTTTCTGATTTTAAAATCTTTTCCAAAATGTCATTATCTTTGAACAACTTGGCTTTGCTTGCCATCATATAATGTTCAGCAGTTTTATAAACCATTCCATCCTCTTCAAACTGACAAGGAAACCATTGACTAAAGCAAGATTTTGTAACTTCATCTTTAACAGTATGTCCCCAAAAGAATAGAAAATCTAAATTTTCATTCCTTTGAAATCTTTCAATTGTATTTTGTAATGTGTATTTCATTATTGCGTTATTTTTACACAAATTTATAAGAATATGAATTATCAGCAAAATTTAATTGCGTTAATTTTACACTAATTAAATTAATCAATTGATTATCAGAAAGTAAAATTTATTTTATTTCAAAATAAAAACCTTGTTCCTCCAGCTCTTTATACTTTTCCTGATTGAAAGTAAATAGTTTTCCAGGTCTCCCGCTTCCTTCTTTTTTGAAATTTTTTGTCTCGCTGAGGAGTCCGTAACTCATTATTTTTTTGCGGAAATTTCGGCGGTCGATTTCTTTTCCGATGATGGTTTTGTAAAGATTTTCGAGGTCAGAAAATACAAATTCATCATTAATAAGATTAAATCCAATCGGCTGATATTGGATTTTTGTGCGAAGTCTTTTTAAAGCGATATCAATAATTGTTTGATGGTCAAACGCCAGTTTCGGAAGCTGATTCACACTGAACCATTGTGCATCATCCGCATCAGAATCGGCAAAAAGTTCGTGATACGAAGGATTAACCAATCCTAAATAAGCAATAGAAACCACACGATTCCGAGGGTCGCGACCAACATTTCCAAAGGTAAATAACTGCTCCAAAAAATCAGGTTTGATACCAGCCTCCTCGTGCAATTCTCTTTTCACGGCATCATCCAGATTTTCATTATCCAAAACTAAACCTCCTGGTAGCGCCCAGCCTCCTTTGAAAGGCTCAATATTTCTTTTGATTAAAAGAATCTGAAGGTCTTTCTTATCAAAGTATCCGAAAATAACTGCATCTACAGCGACTTTTATATTTTGCATAATGGTTTGCGTTACGAATACACAAAATTATACTTTTAAGCGATTGAAACAAAAAAATCTATAGGAGATTCTGTGGATTATAAATTTCATTAAATTAGAAGTCTAAATGGATAATAAAAAATTTTCTGCAAAACTTGATCTTATTGGAATCAACCCGTTTGTGTTTGTTCCGGAAAATATCTTGGCCAAAATCTTCGAAGTTTCTGGAAAAAACAAAAGTCCAATTTCCGTTAAAGGGAAAGTAAATGGTGTTGACTTTATTCAAACTCTTGTGAAGTATTCCGGAGAATGGAGATTGTATATCAATTTGAAAATGCTTGAAAACTCACCCAAAAGAATTGGGGAAATTATTGAGGTTGAGATAGTATTTGACGAATCCGAAAGACTGGATCTTATTCACCCGAAATTGGAGAAAGCCATTTATGACAATCCCATCACCTCAAAAAACTTTGAAAATCTGAATCCTTCCCACAAAAAAGAATTGATTCGTTACATTAACAACTTAAAAACAGAAAAAAGCGTTGTCAATAATATTACAAAAATCATTCGCCACCTAAATGGTGAGATTACTTTTTTCGGAAGGAAAATCAAATAAAAAAATCCACAGAAAAATTCTGTGGATTATATTTTAAAATGAATTCGGTTAATTAGTCATTTAGCTTCAAAACAGCCATAAATGCAGACTGCGGAACCTCAACTCTACCAATCTGCTTCATCTTTTTCTTACCTTCTTTCTGCTTCTCAAGAAGTTTACGTTTTCTGGAAATATCACCTCCGTAACATTTTGCAGTAACGTCTTTTCTTAACGCTTTGATAGTTTCTCTCGCAATAACTTTTGTTCCGAGAGCTGCCTGAACCGCGATATCAAACTGCTGTCTCGGAATCAATTCACGAAGTTTTTCACACATTTTTTTACCAATGTGATAAGCGTTGGAATCGTGAATCAATGAAGATAAAGCATCTACCATATCTCCATTAATCAAAATATCCATTTTTACCAACTTCGAAGCCCTAAATCCAATTGGATGATAATCGAAGGACGCATAACCTTTGGAAATAGATTTCAGTCTGTCATAAAAATCGAAAACAACTTCAGCTAATGGCATATTAAAGATTAATTCAACTCTTTCAGAAGTCAAATAACTTTGGTTAACAATCTCTCCACGTTTTTCGATACAAAGTGTCATTACAGAACCTACGAAATCAGATTTTGTAATAATAGAAGCCTTAATAAAAGGTTCTTCCACGCGATCCATTGTGGTTGGATCCATCATTTCGGAAGGGTTGTTGATCAATATTATATCTTCCGGATCTTTTTTGGTAAATCCGTGATAAGAAACGTTAGGAACTGTTGTGATTACATTCATATTGAATTCTCTGTCCAAACGTTCCTGAACAATTTCCATATGCAACATTCCCAAGAATCCGCAACGGAAACCAAAACCAAGCGCTGCAGAGCTTTCCGGTTCGAAAACCAAAGAAGCATCATTCAGTCTTAATTTTTCTAATGAGAATCTTAATTCTTCAAAATCCTCAGAATCAATCGGATAAATACCCGCGAAAACCATTGGCTTTACTTCCTCAAAACCTTCAATTGGTCCAGCAGCAGGTTTGTTAAAAGAAGTGATTGTATCTCCAACTTTTACTTCACGAGCATCTTTGATACCGGAAACCAAATAACCTACATCTCCACATTCAACTGACTTTTTTGGAACTTGTTTTAATTTTAAAGTTCCTACTTCATCAGCGCCATATTCTTTTCCTGTTGCGAAAAATTTAATTTTCTCATTTTTAGTAATGCTTCCGTTAACAACTTTAAAATAAGCTTCAATTCCTCTAAACGGGTTGTAAACAGAATCAAAAATCAAAGCTTGAAGCGGCGCATCTGGATCTCCAACCGGCGCAGGAATTCTTTCAACAATTTGTTCCAGTAAATGATGAACACCTTCGCCTGTTTTTCCAGACACTCTCAAAACATCTTCATATTCGCAACCGATAAGATTCATAATTTCGTCGGTTACTTCTTCAGGATTTGCAGAAGGAAGATCAATTTTATTCAGAATTGGAATAATCGTTAAATCATTTTCCAAAGCCAAATATAAATTACTAATTGTCTGTGCCTGGATACTTTGTGCCGCATCAACAATCAAAAGTGCCCCTTCGCAAGCCGCGATAGAACGGGAAACTTCGTAAGAAAAGTCTACGTGTCCTGGTGTATCAATTAGATTAAGAACAAATTTTTCTCCTTTATATTCGTAATCCATTTGGATTGCGTGAGACTTGATTGTGATTCCACGTTCTTTCTCAAGATCCATATCGTCCAAGGTTTGCGACTGCAATTCCCTTTGACTAACAGTGTTTGTATATTCTAAAAGACGATCTGCCAATGTACTTTTACCGTGGTCGATATGTGCAATGATGCAGAAATTCCTGATATTTTTCATTTAAAATCCTTGTAATTTGCAAAAATACATTATTTATTAATAGTCTAAAAATTAGAATCACAATTGACACCAAAGTTTCTGAATATGGGAGGGATTATTAAATAATTTTCAACGAAAAACGTTAATCTTTCATAAAAAAAAAGTTTTGGGAAAAAAAGTTTTATTTTTGCAAATTAATTAGAATCAAGTAAGCAGATTTATTCTGTGCGGAATTATGAAGAAATATATCAGTTTAGTAGTATTATCTATGTTTTTGCTGTCTTGCAAAACTGAAATGGATCAGGCGATGAAGAGTGCCGACAAAGATTTTATCTTAAAAGTTGCAAACGAAAAATTTGCGAAAAAAAAGTGGGCAGATGCTTTAGCTTTATATGACAGATTACCAAACCTTGTGGCAGGAACGGATGATGCTCCAAACGTGGTTTTCAACTCTGCATATGCCAATTATTATGACAAAAACTACAGATTAGCGGCTAATCAATTCAAAAATTTTGCGATAAGTTTCCCTCAGGATCCTAGAAAAGAAGAAGCGGCTTACTTATCTGCACTTTGTTATTATGAAGGATCTTTACAGTATAACTTAGATCAAAGTAATACCGAATCTGCAATTACAGAATTACAAGGTTTCATTAATGACTATCCTGATTCTGAACGTTCCAAAAACATCAATCAACTAATTGATGAGCTAAGCTATAAATTGGAATTCAAAGCGTTTGAAAATGCTAAACAGTATTTCAAAATGGGAGAATACAAAGCAGCTTCTGTAGCGTTCGAAAATGTTTTGGAAGATTTCCCGGCGACAAAATTGAAATCAAAAATTTATGATATTTCTTTAAAATCTAAATATGAATTGGCTATCAACTCCATTTATGATTTGAAAAAAGAAAGATTGGATGCTGCAGCTGCTTATGCAAAAAGAGTAAGCACAGAGTTTCCTAACTCAGAATATTCTAAAACTGCAGATGATCTTTACACAAAATTGGAAAATGAAAAAGTAAAATTCGCTAAACTCCAAGAAGAAGTAGAAAAAAGAAAAGCAGAATATGAAGCTAGAGTAAAAAATGCTGAGGCTAAAGAAAACGAGAAAAAAGATCTGGCACAGGAGAAAAACCAGCTAGAAATGCAGAAGGCCGCAGAGCAGACAAGAAGAGACAGTGCGAAGATCAATTCGCCTGAGCCTCAAGCTACTTTTAAGTTTAAAAGATAATTACTATATTTGCATTCTCAAAAATATTTCCAGTCCAAATGAGTATTAAAGATACAAAAGCTGAAGTAAGTACAATTACTTACGACAAAGATAAAATCGAAGAAAAAGTAGGTAGCATCTATGAGGCTATCGTAATCATGGGTAAAAGAGCAGAGCAAATCAATGCTGAGATCCGTTCTGAACTTCATGGAAAATTGGATGAGTTTGCTGTTCACAACTCTACTTTGGAAGAAGTTTTTGAAAACAGAGAACAAATCGAAATCTCTAAACATTACGAAAAACTTCCAAAACCAACGTCTATCGCGTTGAGAGAATGGCTGGATGACGAAATCTACTTCAGAAAAACTGAAGAAAAGAAATAATCTTTCAGATTAAAGATATCAAAACCGTCTCGTATAATTATGCGAGACGGTTTTTTTGTTAATAAAATTATTAATACTTTCGTTAATAAAAATCAAAGCAAAATGAGCTTGCAAGGCAAAAAACTGATTCTTGGGATTACCGGCGGAATTGCTGCTTACAAAATGAATTATCTCGTTCGGGATTTTGTAAAAGCTGGCGCAGAAGTCAAAGTTATTATGACTAAATCTGCAGAAGATTTCGTTTCACCATTGACTTTTTCTACGCTTTCAAAAAATAAAGTTTACACCGATTTTTATGATGACAACAAAACCTGGAACAACCACGTTGAGTTGGCACTTTGGGCAGATTTGATTTTGATTGCGCCTTGTACGGCTAACACTTTAGCAAAAATAACCAATGGGCTTTGCGACAATTTTCTGATGGCAGTTTATATGTCTGCAAAATGTCCCGTAGTCATAGCGCCGGCAATGGATTTGGATATGTATGTACATCCGACGGTGACAAAAAATCTACAAACTGCCGAAAGCTTTGGTCATCAAACTATTCCTGCAGAATTTGGGGAATTGGCAAGTGGACTTGTTGGACAAGGGCGATTAGCAGAACCTGAAACCATTTTCAAATTTGTTGAAAATCAATTTTCTTATTCCGCAAAAAAATTAACTGGAAAAAGATTCTTGATCACTGCTGGTCCAACTTACGAAAACATTGATCCGGTGAGATTTATCGGAAATCATTCTTCCGGAAAAATGGGATTTGATTTGGCAAAAGAAGCCGCGAAAAGAGGCGCAGAAGTCATTCTAATTTCCGGACCATCTTCTCAGAAAGTGGATGATAAAAATATTACACTTCACAGAGTAACTTCGGCACAGGAAATGTTTGATGAAGTTTTCAGATATTACGAAAATACAGATGTAGCCATAATGAGCGCCGCAGTTGCAGATTATACGCCGAAAGTTAAAGCCACAGAAAAAATCAAGAAAAACGACAACGAATTAACGATAGAACTGGTTAAAAACAAAGACATTCTCAGAACAATGGGCGAACAAAAAAAGCATCAATTTTTGGTTGGCTTTGCTTTGGAAACTCAGAATGAAGAAGAAAATGCTAAAGGTAAATTAGTTAAGAAAAATCTGGACTTGATTGTTCTTAACTCTCTTCGGGATGAAGGTGCAGGCTTTGCGAATGCTACCAACAAAGTCAAATTTTTTACACCAACCGAGGAACAATCTTTTTCCTTAAAATCAAAAGAAGATGTAGCAAAAGACATCCTGAATTTTATTGAACAGAAATTGTAAGAAAGTCCCGAGTTTTTCGTTATTATTTTATCCTTGTTTCAGATTATTTTCTTTGACAAAGATTGCTTATTTTTACAAACCTATTTATGAGAATGAAAAAACTACTTTATATAATTTGTGCTTTATTTTTTGCCCAAACGGCTTACTCACAAGAGCTTTTAGCAACAGTACAAATCAACAACCAACAAATCGCAGGAAGTAACACGCAGGTTTTCAGAACACTGGAAAAATCGTTGCGTGACTTCATCAATAATACAAGCTGGACGGGGAAAAAACTTCAGAACTTCGAAAAAATCAAATGTAATTTTGCAGTGGTTATTTCCGAACGTCCTTCCAACAACAGCTTCAAAGGTTCTATTGTGGTTCAGGCAACCAGACCTGTTTTCAATTCTCAATATGAAACCCCTTTGATGAACATTAATGATACTAATTTTACTTTCGAGTATAATGAAAATGAGAATCTAGTATTTAACGAGAGACAATTTTCAGGAAAAAACCTCATCGACGTTATTAGTTTTTACATTTATGTAATCCTTGGTTATGATGGTGACAGCTACCAATTGAAAGGCGGACAAGCAGCGTTTGACAAAGCCTTCAAAATTGCACAAAACTCGCAGAATCAAAACTATGACGGATGGAATCAGATAGAAAGCCAAAGAAACAGAGGCTCTTTGATTTCCGGACTTCAAAACGAAAATACATCTACATTAAGAACAGTTTATTATAGCTATCACAGATCAGGTTTGGATAATTTGGCAAAACAGGATCAGAATCCAGCTAAAAAAATCATTGCAGAATCTTTGATGCAACTGAAGTTTTATGAAAATAATTTCCAGATGAATTATCCGTTCAGTGTTTTTCTGGAAACCAAAAGCACAGAGATTTTCAACATTTTCAACAATGGACCTAATACTTCTGTGAATATCAGCGAACTGAAAACGTTGATGAGCACATTCTCTCCGAAAGACATTGATACCAAATGGGATAAATGGAAATAATTATTAATTAATAATCGACAATTAATAATTAAAAAATGCTTTCTAGAATTTTTATTCAAAATTTTGCTCTAATCGATAAATTAGAAATCGATTTAAAAAACGGATTACAAGTCATCACCGGAGAAACTGGTGCCGGAAAATCTATTATTCTTGGCGCACTCCGATTGATAATGGGCGAAAGAGCCGACGTGAAGTCTTTTGCTAAATCTGATGCCAAAAGTATTGTAGAAACCGAGTTCCGAATCACTGAAAACTTCAAAGATTTTTTTGAAGAAAATGATCTGGATTATGAAGAGCAATCCATCATCCGAAGAGAGATTCTGCCAAACGGAAAATCACGCGCTTTTATAAATGACGTTCCTGTAACACTTGATATTCTGAAAGAATTGTCATCAAAACTGATAGACATCCATTCTCAATTCGAAACTTCTAATCTTTTTACAGAACAATTTCAATTCGGAATTCTGGACGGATTGGCAAAAAATAAAACGTTATTAGCTGATTATCAAAGTCAATATTTCGGTTATCAAAATACAAAACGGGAGATTGAGCAACTGAAATCTGCACTGGCCGAGAATAATAAAGAATCTGATTACAAGAACTTTTTGCTTGCAGAGTTGGAAGAAGCCCAACTTGAAAATATTGATTTTGAGGAATTGCAAAATCAGCTGAATACTCAGGAAAATGCAGAGCAAATCAGTGAACAGCTTTCTCAGAGCCTCTCAAAACTTAATCAGGAAGATTTTGGAATTTTGACAAGCTTGTTTGATGTTAAAAATAAGATGCAGAAATTGTCCGAATTATCTTCTGAATATGAAGAAATCAGCCAACGTTTGGAAGCTTCTTATCTTGAACTTAAGGACATCAATTCTGAAATAGAATCCAAAGCTGAAAACCTCGAGATAGATCCAGCTTTGCTTCAACAATTGTTGACATCCGTTAATAAAATCAATGCATTATTTCTGAAACATCAGGTTGATAGTGTTGAAGATTTACTTAAGATAAAAGAAGAATTATCTTCCAGTCAAAGTTCACTAGAAACAATTGAAATTCAAATCGAAGAAAAAGAAAATCAACTTAAGATAATCGAAATTCAATTGGCTTCTCTGAGTAAAAAACTTTCTGAAAACCGAACTAAGTTTTCCGGCAATTTAGAAAATAAAGCCAAAGAAATCTTCGCTCAATTAGGTTTGGAAAAAGCCATTTTAAAGATTGATTTGTCTGATTCTGCCACTTACAATCTTCACGGTAAAAATAATATTCAGATTTTGTTTCAGGCCAATTCCGGTTTTCCTTTGAAACCTATTCAAGGTGCTGTTTCCGGTGGAGAACGCTCCAGAGTCATGCTAGCCATCAAAAAAATAATGGCTGAAAATAATGCGCTTCCAACATTAATCCTTGATGAAATTGACACTGGTGTTTCCGGAAGAATTGCTGAAGAAATGGGAAAACTGATGAAAGAAATGGCTCAGGACTTACAATTGATTGTGATTACCCATCTTGCGCAAGTTGCAGCCAAAGGAAATGAGAATTACAAAGTGGTGAAATTTGATGAAAATGCGGTGACCAAAACTACGATTGTAAAACTTTCAGAAGACGAGAAACTGAATGAAATTGCACAGCTGATTTCCGGTTCTAAGATTACCGAAGCAGCGATTTCTCAGGCCAAGGAATTAATTGGATAAATTTATTGTTGATTCAGCTCCAATAAAGGATCTATATATTCTCTATCGTTACTCAGCCTCGGAACTTTATTTTGTCCGCCTAATTTTCCACGGCTTGCCATCCATTCATAAAATAGATTAGGTTTTGCAGAGTGAATGATAGGTTTTCTTAACGTAATATCATTGTAACGTTTCGCCTCGTAATCGGAATTCAAGGTTTTTAATGTTTGATCAAATACGTTGGTAAATTCATCAATACAGCTTGGCTGTTTGGTAAATTCGAAAATCCATTCGTGGCAACCTTTGCTATTATTGGTCATAAAAACCGGAGCACCCGTATAATCAGAAATACTCGCATTGAGGTTCTCACAAGCTATCTTAAGAGCCGTTTCTACATTATCAATCATCAATTCCTCTCCAAAAGCATTGATGTAATGTTTGGTTCTGCCGGAAACTTTGATTCGATAAGGTTTGATGGATGTAAACTTCACAGTATCACCAATCAAATAACGCCAAAGCCCGCCGTTGGTTGTGATGACAACAGCGTAGTTTTTATTTATCTCTACTTCAGAAATTGGAATAGCGTTTCTACTCCCTGAGTAATACTCATCCATCGGAATGAACTCGTAGAAGATTCCGTAGTCTAACATCAGCAACATCTCATCACTTCCAGCCTGATCTTGTATCCCGAAAAATCCTTCTGAAGCATTATAGATCTCATAATATCGGATATCTTTCCCGATAATATCTTTGTATTGATTCTTGTATGGTTTAAAACTAATTCCGCCGTGGAAGAACACTTCCAAATTCGGCCAAAGTTCTCCGATATTATTTTTGCCTGTTTCCTGCAATGTTCTTTGCAAAAGTACCATCATCCAACTCGGAACCCCTGTTAAACTTCCCACATCTTCATTCTTCACTTCGCCAATGATTGCTTTCATCTTGCTTTCCCATTCGGACATCAACGACGTTTTTTTACTGGGTGTATTGATGATCTCTACCCAAAAAGGAAGATTTTCAATGAGAATCGCTGACAAATCCCCAAATTTCGTATTGAAGTCCTGATAGATTTCCGCACTTCCACCCAATCTAAGATTTTTGTGTTGGAACAGCTCACTTTCCGGATGATTGTTCACATAAAGTGCCACCATATCTTTCCCAGCCTTGTAATGACAGTCCTCAAGACTCTCTGTAGTAATTGGAATGTATTTACTTTTGGCATTGGTTGTACCGGAAGATTTGGCAAACTGCTTTATCACTCCAGGCCAGAAAACATCTTTGTGTCCTTGCCTTGCTCTTTCTATATAAGGTTCAAAATCCTCATAACAAACAATCGGAACCTTTTTTTGAAAATCTTTATAATTGGCAATGGTGCTGAAGCCATACTTCTGCCCATATTCTGTTTCTTCTGCGTGGAAGAGTTGAGAAAACAAAAGGCCTTCCTGCGTTTCCACGGGATACTTTATAAAATGTTCAATCTGATCCATCCTTTGAAGAATAAACCAATTGACTACTGAATTAAAAAGTGCTTTCGTTGCCATCCTTCACAAATATAATAAAATTTGAGAATGGAAAAACGTAAATTTTAATCGTTGAATGTGATCTGTCTTTTTTATGATTCCTGTGAAGAATCATCATACTGTTGAATAGATTGGGTAAGCATCTCCTTAATTTTATCTATCAAACTTTTGGGCTCGGTTACCTTTACCTGATTTCCGAATGATAAAATCTCCTGGATAAAATCATAAGTTGGGAAAAGGTCATATGTGAAATAGACATATTTATCGGTCTCTTTCTGGATTAGCTGAGAATGATGCAGAGGTGAACTCTTAAGATATTCTGACTGTTCTTTGGTTGATCTGATGACGACTTTGTCTGGCTGTTCTTCCAAATTCATAATGCCGAAAGCATTTTTGAAATGTTCTTTCAGATTGAATTTTTGTTGAAGTTTGAAACCTGCTTTGCTAACCTCCAAATCACTAATCCGATCTAAACCGAAAGCTTTCAGTTTCTCATCTTTGGTGTCCAAAGCTATGAGATACCAACGGTCTTTGGATTCTTTGAGGGCGTAAGGATGAACTTTTCTGGATGTGATGCTTTGGTCTTTATATTTAAAATATTGAAACTCCAGAATCTTTTTGTTACGAATAGCGAAAAGAAGATCGTAAAAGTTTTGGATCCCTCTGGGTGTACGGTTTTCCGGATAAACAAACTGTGCAAGATCGGGTTGGGAGTTGACTGCGTTCATGATTTGGAAAGATTCTAATAATCGCTGGTTATACTCGTCGACTTCCATCACCGGGCGACTTTCTATATAATATCGGTTGTCGCCTTTTTTCTTGTTGTGAATATCAAAATTGAAAAGATTCGCAATGTCCCTGATGTCTCTCTGCAAAGTACGAATGGAATAGCTCGTTATGCTGGCATCCTGGAACTCGAAGGAGTTAAGGAGATAGGATTCTATCTCTGGATAGGTTGCCGGTGAACGTTCCAGTCTCTTGATGATGAGGGCATATCTGGTTAAATAGAAATCTTTTTTCATTGATGATTCTAGGGATATTTAGTTTTTAAATTTTGTTACACAAATATAAATTCTAAATGCGACAAAACGTGTCGTGTTTTGGATTTGTGGATAAGTTTATCCATTAAAATTATACAGGTGTTTTTTCCAATAGTTTAATTTATCCCAAATCAATTTTGCAGGAAACACTCGGGCATATTAAAATCTAACCTATTGGATAAAAACTATTAGAATTAAGAAATTTTTTATATAAAATAAGTACCATTGCTTCCAAAGAGTCTTTTATAATGAATTTTATTAGTTGTTTTGCTTGTAATAATTTCAAAATATTTTAATAAAATGAAAACAAAATTACTTTTTTTGCTTGTAATAATTTACAGCGCTACTAACGCCCAGAGTTTCGAATGGGGTAAAGCTTTTATTGGGACTGGCGATAATGTTATAAGAAGTATGGCAACGGACAAAGATGGTAATAGTTATATTGCCGGCTTTTTTTGGCATACACTTGAGTTTGGCTCAGAAAACAATGACCCGGTTATAACATCTAATAATTTTCAGGATATTTTTGTAGCCAAAGTTAACAGTCAGGGCAAGGTTCTCTGGGCAAAAAATTATGGCGCAAAAAATTTTCTTAAAACTTCTACACAAGAATCTGATGGTCACAATCTGGATAATGACCCTACTCCATCAAGTTATGCTAATAGCATCACATTAGGCCTCGACAATAGTCTTTATATCACAGGTGCTTTTCAGAGTACTGTAGATTTTAATCCGGAAGGAGAATCGCAAACTATTACCTCGAAGGGCTTTCAGGATATTTTTGTTTTAAAACTAGATACAAGCGGAAACTTCAAGTGGGTAAGAGCTGTTGGCAGCCCAAATTATGAAGAAGCCATCGGTATTACAACAGATAAAAGCGGGAGTGTTTATGTTAACGGTTACTATTTTAGCGATATTGATTTTGATCCCTCAACGGCTAATCAACATATACTTCCAGCCTCTGGCAATAGTGATGGTTATGTTTGGAAACTTGATAAAGATGGTAATTTTGGCTGGGTAAAACGGTTTGGAGATGGTAACTTCGCCAATGTCAAACAGGTAAATATTGCAGATAATGGTAACATTATGGTTTTGGGAGATTATAGCGTAAGCCTGGATCTTAATCCTAATACTGATGGTACGGCCATTGTTAATTCTTTAGGTCGCGACACTTACTTATCTATACTAGATGAAACCGGAAAATATATAAAATCATATAGCACCTATGCAACAGATGAATTTGCAATTTCCGAAGCAATCAGATTTACTAATGACCACTTGGGTAACACCTATATTGTATCCAACCTTATGGGTAAAGTTAATTTTGCCCCAAATCATCCCAATTCCCAAGCAATGACCCTGGACTCCCCTGACTGGAAATACAGTGGCACAGTCTTTAAACTTTCCGCAAGTGGTGAACCTATGTGGGCTGCTAAAATTGACAATTCGGACATGAGCTTTGTTTACGATGTGGCAGCTACTCCTAATAAAGGGATCTTCATTACAGGTTTTTTTACCAATGAAGCGACATTTGGGAACATCAACATTACTAAACAATCCAGTAATTCTATGGATGCTTATGTGGCTCAAATTAATGAGAACGGACAATTTGCCGCAGCTAATGCGTTTGGAGGAAACGGAGGTCCCGATGGTCATGAAATAGAAACCGATGCCCAAGGTAACATTTATCTTGCTTCTTCTTTCCTCGAGACAGTCAATCTTGATCCATACGGCAGCAATGAAATAGTTACTGCAGATGATAATGGCTACAGGGATATCTATATTATCAAGATAAGTCCTAAAACTCTTGGTGTTTCCGATGTGAAAAACAACCAGCAGTATAATATTTATCCTAATCCTGCTTCTGACTTTGTTCACATTAAATCTAAGCAAAAGCTACACAATACCTCTTACCAAATCTATAATGCACTGGGGTCAAAAGTTATGGACGGAATTATAAATGACAAACAACAAATTGAGATCAAGAATCTTGTTAAGGGTATTTATTTTTTACAAATCGATAATCAATATCAAATAAAATTAATTAAAAATTAAAAAACATTATCCGTAATTAGTCATTGTCTAATCGGATTTTCTTTATAATTTTCCATGGTGGATAATTGGGAAATTTTTATAGACTTTGTGCTTATTGCTGGCATGTCATTATTGGGATTAATCATTGGATTTCTTTTGAAGTCCAATGTTCCCTTTTCTAAAAAACTATTAGTAGTTTTTTTTATAAATGCTTTTTCATTTTTACTCTATTACTACGCATACCTTCATAAAATAAGACTTTTAGGAGGTATTGCTATTTTATTAGGAAATGGTGTTGGTTTTCTCTTGGGGCCGATGATACTGTATCAATTAAAATCTCTTGTCCTTCCCAAACAGCAAATCGTTTATTCTTTATGCAAAAGTCTTATTCCTTTTTTTATTGTCTGGTTTTTGATATCCATTCCTCTATCGGTAACGTTAGTTACAGGGTATTTTCCATTATTTCATCAATATTATTTGAAGTATGAAATATATCTAAATCAATTAGAAAATATATTTTTCATTACGTATCTCATACTGACATTCAAATTTTTAAAAAGAATTCAGAATGTTTATAAAGAGAACTACTCTGCTCTCGATAAAAATAATCTAAACTGGTACAGACATCTAATCATTGGTTTTATTATTATCGTCATTGTTGATACCGGATGTACAATTTATGAATTATTTTACCCCATTATTCCCTGGAACATTGGTAATGTTGTTGCTTTTACCATTGTTGGCATGTATGTTTATTTGGGTTACAAGGGAATTTTCCAAGCCAGAATATTGATGCCTGAGTTTCTGTTAGACAAAATCACTCAGGAAACTATCCTTAGTAAGGACCCGGAAGTTCCACTCAAAACTATAGAAGATCAAAATCCAACAACAAAGAGTACAATCAGGCAGCTAAATAACTACTCGCAAGATCAAATTAACCACCTCAACAGCCTCTTGAAAAAACTGTTAGAAGAAGAGAAGCTGTATCGCAACGAAGCCCTTAACCTGACAGAATTAGCAGATCATATGGGAATCTCTAATAAAAAATTATCCGAGCTATTAAACCAACATCTGAATACTAATTTTTATACCCTTATCAATGATTATCGTGTGGAAGAAGTAAAGAAAAGACTGGCAACAAACGAAACCGAACAATTTACAATTCTATCCATTGCGTATGATTGCGGTTTCCAGTCCAAGACGAGTTTCAACAGGATTTTTAAGCAAAAGACTGGTATCTCTCCTTCAGAATATCTCAAAACGTTATGATTAACAAACCGATGACATTGATTGCAAATCCGAGCGATGTGCTATTACTTTTTCTCCAACAACTGAGAGGTCAACGCTTTGAGTTGTTTGTATGGGATGTTGGCTAAAGAATCTTTTATACTTGATTGGGAAGTCTCTTCTTTTCTCAGATTATTGAGTGGATGTGTCTCGGGAAGAATGGTTTGAGCATCAGGTGTGTAGGATAGTAAATCATTGGGCTCGCAGATGAGGGCTCTGCAAAGCAACTCGATATGATCTAAACGGAAGACACGGGTCTTGCTGCTGAGAATGTTATGGGCTGTCGCGCGGGAAATGCCGGCTTTTACAAGATAGGTGTATGGTCTTTCTATTCCGCGGGCTTCAAAGATGGGTTTGAGATTGAGATTTAGCATTGTGTGTTTTTGTTTAAAGATAGTAAGATTGTTTTATATGTGGATCATTGTTTTGGTTTTTGGTATCCAATTATCATCAATGAAAATAAAAGTGATAAAAGTGAAAACTAAATTGATGTAATGGAAAACCATATTGAGATAATATAAAATTACATCGGCATTATGTAAAACAAAATTGATGTAAGTAATAATAGAGTTAAGGGAATGGAAAATATTAGTGTGAGAATGGAAAACAACATCTTAATAAATGAAAACTAAATCGCAATAATATAAAATTGATATGTGCCAAATAAAAAAGCAGTAACCTATTTGCTACTGCTTTTATTATAATGGTGTGAAAAGCACGGATTGCAAATCCGCGCTATCGGGTTCTCCATTCTTATTTTAAAAGCAAAACCGCCTCAAAGGGCGGTTTGTTTTAAGGATATTTCTTTTGGTCTTCTAACGTAGCTACCGAGATATATAAAGGATGACCTTCTTCATAATTATTTTTTAAATTATCATAAAACATTTGAAAATAATATAATTTACTATCTTTAATATTTTTCTTATTATTGTAATGATAATACTCCCCTAAAAACTCTCTTATATCTTCATACCTAACCTCTTCATACTTATCATTCCAAGCAATATTTGGTTCAAAAAAACTTTCTTTGTATGCTCTAATATAAGCGATAGGGTCTTGCTGATGTTCTTTGGGTACCTTTTTTATGGTTTTTAGTACCTCTCTCAGCTTATTTTCTACAGCATCTACTATAAAACCCCACGTTTTGGGTTCGTAATAAAAATCTTTCTTACCAAAATCTTCTCCTAATAATTCTTCAAATACTTCTTTCCTAAAATCAAATACATTCCATTCAGGATTTCTTTTATAATCTTGAGTACGTATACCTAAGCCCACTGAAGTACCATCGGGATTGTATAATCCTGTTTTTTTCACGTCTTTGAATGAAATTATTATTTTATCCACTTTTTCTTGTGCCATAATTATTTTATTTTTTACGATAGATTACTTTTAGTTCATCTAATTTATTAATATCTCCCAACAAGTCATCAAATTCTTGCATAGTTGTTTTCAGTTCAATTTTATCAAATCCTTTTGATTTTGCTAATTTATAGGGATGGATTTGTTTTATAGCTTCTATAATATTCTCTTCAGTGATTGGCTTTCCTTCCATTGCTTTTTTAAATTTTGTTAAATTTATAGATTCTCCGCCATATGCATCATAATTAGAATTTTTAACATAAAGCCCATATATTCCATCAAACTCTTTTCCTAAATTTTTCTGCAAAGACACAAAACCATCATTGTACATAAGTTCTCCTAAGCTTATATCTGTAATATCAACTTTATTATTTTGTATGGTTGTATTTAAACTAGGTGGAATAAAAAAATCTCCTGTGTACAAACTCTCTCCATTTTGTTTTACTACACTAACTTCGCATACAAATTTATCCGCTTCTACAGGATCATTTCTAGTCCATTTTGGTTTACCAAATTTAAAATCATGCAATTCATAGTAATAATATTCGCCACCAAGTTTCTCTTGTTTAACAAGTTCGCCTATAGGTGTTTTCCCGGTTTGAGAGTGTAGAATTCTCGTATTTTCAGAAGCTCTTTCTGCAAAAAAGAAGTTTTCCATCGCAGCCTGTCCTTCATTTTTATAGACGACTACCGCTGCGTCTAAAAATTCTTTTGCTGCAGATCTGCCACCAGTAAATACTTCTGCTCCTTTGAAGAAAATAGTAACACTTTTTTGAGATTGGATAACTCTTTCTATAGTAAACATAATTCTTCTTGTAGCTGAAGAAAGACCATATAAAGCCGTCACAGCAGGTGGGAAAATCACAGAAGGAAAAACCTGAGGAAGAGAAAGCGGCTTATAGGTTTTTTGTATTCCTTTTATAATTTTGACATCATCTTTGATCACTTCATACGATTCTATGTTAAACCTGTTTGCCTTGACAGAGGCTCGTAGTTCCTGCGAAAGTCCTTTGACATTAATAAAATCAGATACCAGACGCGCCCACATTGCGTAATGTATACATTTGGTAATTACTGGATGATCTTTCCTAAACTCTTTGAACAAAGTGAGTCCAAAACCGGCATCTATTGTAACACCTACAGCAGAATAAGCTACGTGTAATGTACTTCCTGCCTCGACCGCTGCCATAATCTCTCCTACACCTATAAGGCAAAACGCCAACTGTACCGTAACTTCAGCTGCTAGTATGGCCGTCTCCCAAGTCTCCTCGTTATATAGCAGATAAACAAAACACGCCGGAAGCATATAGATCTCGCCTGCTTTGAGCTTATATTTTTCGATATCTTCTACAGGTGTAATACTTATCAAATCTAATGGATTACAAGAAATGGGCTTTTGCAGATCTTCCGTAGTCATATCTGCCAGAAACGGTGCTGCGGGAATAGCTTTTCCAATTTTGACAAATAGATTGAGATCTGTGGTAAACTTCAGTTTGTTATGTATGGTATCAAACTCTTCTGTATTGCGATTCCCAAAAGTTCTGTTATCAAACAAAATCTGTCTGCCAAATTCTAATGCTTCTGCATATTTTTTGTGTATCTCTCCTTTTTTTATGTACATCATATATACACTCGTAATGATGGAACATACCTGTGAAAAAGCGTCAAATTTCAAGTTATTAAGCAAGTGAAAAAGTTTACCTTCCTGCTCCAGACATATTATGATGTCAAAAAGATCCTGTCTATTGGAACATGTTTTAAACAATGCCGCTACAATATCTCCATTTGAAATCCCTCCGAATATACTAAATCTGGGAAAAGCTGATTCTTCTTTCACACAATACATCTCGATGTATTTTCTTCTCTGTTCTGCATCCAAACCAAAGAAGGGAGTATCTATAAACCACTTAAACATACTGCCTCCTGCTGTAAGATTTTCTTCTACAAAAGAGGCCATATCTTCTATGCTTTTAATTCTGCCATTTTTCAAATCTCCAATATTCTTTTTATAATTTTTAAGCTGATCGATTAATCTCTTCAAATCTTTCGCAGAAATATCTTTGTTATCATTGGAATGAAGCCAAAAATAATTATGAGGATCTGCTACAGACATAATCCATTCATTATAAGCATGTTTTTCTTCTGCACGCATTTTGGCTATGGTTCTGTTTACTTCTTGGAGTAGTTTTAATACTCCTCTGTTCTGTAAGTCAATCTTATTTTTTAAAAGATGACTCGGTGTTGTAAACCTTGACTCTTGTTTGGTATTATTCTCACTAATAATAAAATTGTAATCTGATATAGCATCATTAATAGCTTGCAAAATTTCATCATAAGTAAACAGAAAAGCTTCTTTAGTATCATTAATAATCCTATTGATAACATAGTCTTTAAATGTTAGTTTACTATTGATTTCTTTATACTCTAAAACTTCTTTGGAATCTAAAATTTTATTATAATCATTAGACCTTCCCGTGATGGTTATGTAAAGCTCATTCTTACTTCCAGATAAATAGAATATTAAGAGATCGGCATCATTATGATTTTTCAGAAATTTAGGATTGTTATAATCTTCAAGCAATTCATTTAAACTTGCATATGGTAAAAACTTGTGATAATATTCGTTCCTACCATCATAGTAAATACCCCGTTTCTCCGATGAAGCTATTCCTAATGCATTTATTTTAGGAGTTTCTAAGACTTTAATATTATTAGTACCTAATGCTCTTATTGTGCTCATTTTTTATTTATTTAATAATTTAAAAAATAGAAATGGTGGTTTTATTACCACCATTTCTATAAATCAGGACTAATTCAATGTACTGCCCTCTTCTCCATGCTGCATAATTGCATCAAAAGATTGTCCGAAAGCACTTTTATCTTCAAGTTCTAATGGGTTTTCACATTCCTCCGGATGGTCTTCTTTGAAGATTGGTAACGCATCATCTACTTTCAGTCCGACTGATCCGGCTTGTAGAATAGTTAAAGCTGTAGGTACTCTTGTAATCCAGTATTTACCTTGAGCTACACCCGTTGGTTGTCTTAGTTCTTCCACGATTGACATATACATTGGGTCTCCAATCACCGGAACCTCGCCTCCATTCCAAATCCTACCAGTTGACATAAAGAAGTTAACGGCATCTTCAAAACCAGGTTTAACGGTTACAATAACACGTGCCATACCTGCCTGCAAGAAGTTACGGAACAAAGGATCTAAGTCTGATGACAGATACATCTCCTGCCAGTTGCTGCTATCTGCCCAGTAGTACGGATAGAATGTGTAATCCATAATACTCCATTCCATTGCCTGTTCCATAAATTTGGCTAATGATGTGTAGGCATCCAGATTTTCTCCGAACTTCACCTTGAAGTCTTGCATTGTTTTTCCTCCATATAGATCTTGTGCTCCCAAGGCTGAATAATCTTGTAACAAATAAGCGATGCAGTTATGTTTTAAAACTTCAGCTTCCATATCTCTATAATAGTTAGACATCTTTTCTTTGTTTTCCGCTTCTTCTTGAGCGGCTTGTTCATCTACATCTACTTGAGCTTCATTAAAAGCTTTGAGAGATTCTTCATATTTTGCAATAATAGCATCGAAGTTTGTTTGTTTCCAAGAGTTGATGAAAGCATCTGAAAGTTCACAATTTTGTAGAATATCGAATTTAAACCAGTTGAGATAGTAAATTCTATAATTAATAGGGAAATTATCCACATGGTATTGATTATCAAAATTTAATGTGCTTGAATGCTGGGTTAATTCATGATATCCAGTAATTCCATTCAACAAAAAAGCTTTACCCTTATTTTTATCTTCATCATAAGAATAGGCTAATGAAAAGCTTTTACAGGCATAGTTTTCCGGAACTGGTATCAATTTTAAAGATGTTATATCTCTCCCACCGCCACAATCATATGACGTACTGTTTGTTATATTTTTTGCAGGAAGGTCTGTTAATTTAACACCATATTCTTCTGCCCAATATTTTAAATTTGTTTCAGAAATATTGTCTCTGGTCATCAATAATTCACCAGTTGCTTTTCTTGGATCTTGCGGAGCCGTCAACACATTTTTGGCAGATTTGAGCGCTAATCTGTGCAAACGGGCAGGCTCTGGAATCATAAACTCAAACATAGTACGCTTACCATAATTGTAGATCTGATTTTTCATCTTTTTATCTACCCAGCGGTAAACACCTGTAATATGTTGTGGTGGTGTAGATTGTGTACCTGGAATTGGGGCTTTACCACGGTTATCAAACTCGTGTACATTGGTCTCTGTATGTTCTTTGATAATTTTTTGGATTCTTTCCTCTGAAACTTTTGTTAGTACGCGCTCCATTGCTCTTTCTGTAATCTCCTGAGATTTTGCTACTGCCTGTCTCGTGCTATCGTGTTGTGAAGTATTGTTGGCGTAGCTACCCCCTACTTCCATACTCCATATTTTTCCTCCAGCTTTAAAAGATGTGTGAGCTTCGATACTTTGTTGTTTCTCTAACTCTTTTGCTACCTCCGTCTGCATATCAGTTCTTGTAGCTTTTGTAGTATCTGAGATTTGTTCAGTTTCCTGAGATTTTGAAGTGGTATCCGTGATCTCGGAATAATCTCTGGAGACTGATGACTTGTGTCTTAGCTCACTTGCCATCACATTTTCGATATTAGAAACTTCTCCAGGAACATAAGCGTGAACAGATTGTTCCACCTTAAGATAATCTGCAATACCTAATCTTTTCACTCCAAAATGTTTTGGAGCCATACCATTACCAGAAGTAGTACCTGATAATGGTTTCAGTGTCAAAACACCATAACGAGCATCAATACTACCAATACTTTGAAATTCTAATGTAGTTTCCCTACCATTATCAAAATATATTTCGATTTTCAGATTTGATAAGCCTCTAATTTTGTTAATAAAAGTACTAGGAAATACTATTCTATTATCAGTAACTGCAATTTGCAAATGTGTCTGCTCTAGCTCATCCCCTGCTGGAGTAGTTGCAGTAAATTTAGCTTTAGCCACTGACCAAGAATCATTTTCTACTTCAAAATTAAATTGTAACCAACTAAGACTAATTAGTAACACTCTACTATAATACGTTTGAAGATTAAATGCAAAAGGTGTAACTGTTGCAGCCTTTGCAACCGGTACCAATGCTCCTCCCAGATTCACATATTGTTGTTTGAGCATCTCAGTTTTAGATAAAACCGTCTTGGATTGCGTAGAAACCTCTTCATTAACTTTTTCAAAAATGTCTTGATAAGAAACATAATCTTCTGACAATGTAACTGTCTCTCCATAAATTTTGATCTCAGTATCTGATAAGATTTGTAAATTTTGCGGAACACCTGCTTCAATATTACTAGAGATTGCATCTGCATCGTAATCTGCAAATAATTCGATAAAAAGATTGAAAGAATCTGAACTGAGTTTTGCTTTCAGGTCTGAAAAATTAATTTCGTTTTTGAATGTAAATTCAAATTTTGGGACTTCTGCTAACTCTAGCTGATCATAGGCTGCTTTTTTGGTCGCTTCTGTGGTATTTTCATCAAAAGTTGCTTCTAACTCGTTCAATAGAATATCATTATTATTGATAATTGGGTTAGCAATCATCTGATACTCACTATATGCTGCTTGATATTCTTTATTATAGGCTTTGTTGTAGGCTTTTTGAAGATTTTCCAATTCATTTTTCAAAGATTGTGTTATCTCTTTTTTCAACAAGGCATTCGTAACTTGCAGATTTTTTTCAGCTTCTACTTTTAGTCTGCTTTCTTGCATTACAGATAATGATCTTGTATTTGCTACTGGTAAAATTCTTGCAGCAGAGCTTCCCTCAGCGATGTGATCTCCATTACCAATAACTGTTTTATCAACCGTGAAAACATTATTTTCTGTTTCCACAGGCGCATCCTCTACAAAAAGTTTAGCCGGTAGAACCACTTTTGCTATTTTTGCGAGAGCAAGATTTTCTTCTAACTTATCAGCTTCGGAATCTTTATATTTATCGATGTAATGCACGGCTTTCAAAGTCTGGATAATGGCCTCTTTTACATAGAAGTCTTTTTGTGTAACCACCTGATAAATCAAATTATTCCAAAGAGATGCTAATGATGAATTAACAATTTTAGATGTGCTATCTAAAAGTCTATTGAACACATCATCGTCGTATGGTTCATTTTTAGCTAAAGATTTTCCTAATTTGTAGTAATCTGAAACTAAAAATTCTATTTCTTGTTCTTTTTTGAAAGCCGTCATTGCAAAGCCTAGTGCGGCTGTTTCTAAAGCTTGGAATTTAGTTCCAGATTTTGGATCCTGTTGCGCCCAATTTTCTATCTCTGTATCAAAAACTCCTGTAACATAATTGGGTCTTATTATAAATCCTAAGTTTTTCTCGCTTGTTTCTGCAAGCTGAGGGTTTCTAAGGCTTACAAATCTAAAAAGTGTTTGTGAAATTTCGCTTGGTGCGTTTTGTTCTTCGTTTGTTGTATTATTCATTTTGATTTTTTTTGTTTGTAAATTGTTTATTAATTTGTTGTAACCCTTATTCCTCTGGCTTCCAAATTTGCAATAGCTGTTAATCCTATAGATCCAGGAGCGGCACATAAACCTTTAATAATAATTGTTTTTTGCCCATTTGGACTCCAATTAGCTTCGTTCAAATCGACCAATAATTGATCTACCATGGATTGGTTAAGTTCAGCATTTCCAGTAAGGCTAAATAAACTCATATTGTTAGCAAAGCCCTGTTTAGAATATACATTTATGATATTTTGACCAGCTATATTTATCAAGGCTGCTTTAGGAAGATTTAAAAACGGATTTCCAGAAATTCTGTTTTTCCCTCCAACATAAAAACTTGTACAATTGGGTAAGGATTCTATCTTATCAATTGTATTGTTACCTGCAATAGATATATATGTTATTTTCTCAGATGTTTTAATAGTCCCGGAAAGTGAATTAGATCCTGTAATATTTATTGTTCCTACATTTGGAAGATTTATATCGTTATTTATATCACCTGATAAGGTATTATTACCTTGAACGAGAAAATAAGTACAGACAGGCAAACTTGGAATAGAACCAGATATATTATTCTTTCCTACTAAATAAAAACCGTTACAAAGAGATAGGCTAGGAATAGATCCCGAAATAATATTATTTCCTAAAATTCTTAAATTTGTTAAGCTATTACTCCAAGAAGCAGGAATAGAACCCGAAAGTTCGTTATTTCCTTCTACTGATAAATACTTCATTACTGAATTTAAAGTAGATAAATTCTGAACAATAGTATTTCTTCCTGTCCTTACGAAAGTCTTAACCCAAGAAGGAATAAATCCTGTAACAACATCTGACACTGTAGAATTTGGCCTATCCATACTGAGTATAACTGTTTCACAAGTATTTGGGATCTTAGAAAGATCTCCTCTGATTGTAAAAGTTCCAGTGGCAACTGCTATACCACTATTTATTTTAATTTCTTTTAATTTACTTGTCGATGAAATCAGACTTAAGTCAAAAGAAGCTGTTGTGTTAGGGTAATCAGCATTGTTTATTTCAAATTTTTCTAAATTTGAAGGCAATTTATTGGCCCATTCTCCAGTTAATCTACCTGTTATTACGTCTGGATTGTTTCTACCATAATTATAGTGATTAAAATAAAAATTTTTTAATCTTGGAAATTGTGATAAAAATGATGCATCTAAAATTATGTTGCGAGGGTCAACTATAGGATCTCCCCCAGCTCCTGAGATTCCTAAATTTATAGAAATTCCAGTGATCTGAGATTTATTACAAAAAACTCTTTCATAACCATATGCTTTGTTTGATAACCTTCCATCTACTGTTTCCGGATATAACCTAGTCACATCTTTCGCCCCATTTAAGACTCCATTAGATTTAGCTTTGTAAATATTATTATCTGTAAATTCAACTCCGATGGATTCGTTAAATGTCCCTTCTGTAAAATCTAAACTAAACTGTTGATTCAGTTCATTGAATTGTTGTATCGGATTCATTATGCGTTGTATATTCTTAAAAAGTATGTATTTTCTGATCTTACGAGTGACGCTGTACTTCCAGCTAATCCATTTAAAACAAACGTCTTATCAATGTCGGTTAAAGTTAATCCAGCACCAGCTGTTACATTAAATGTCACCGTTCCTGACCCCAGCTTAACAAATGCCGCATTGAAATCAGCCTCCGAATCAGCTCTGCATTCAATCGTTACATTATTAGAACCATTGCTGATTAAAACTGTTTTTCCTGACATTCTTCTTCCGTTGCTATCAATTGCGTTAGTATTAGTCGAAGATGATACCGGAATTGTAATCAGTGATGGTTCATTAAGTTTTGTTTTCCAACTTGTGATGTTTTCTGAAGAAAGATTTCCAGCTGTTTTGTCTGCCTTTGTGGACACATCAACATTCAAACTATCCATAGGAATTTTTTCATCCTTATGCCAATAAGAGTCCATCCAATCTGAGAAATCTTCTTGTAATGGAACATCATTCGTTTCAAATTTTTCTTTTAAATAATTCAGTTCTCGTTTCATAAAATTTTAATGTTAAAAAGGTTAATAAATAATATCATTCTCAAAGTCTTCTCTGAAAAAAGTTTCAATCTCATCCAGATAGAAGTCATAGTCTACTCTTCGTTTTCAATATCTTCCCATTCGATGCTGTAGATCGGGCTTTGAGAAAATTATTCGGTTAATTTTTTCTGTTGGTGTTTCCATATGATATTTTGTGTTTGGGTAATAGTTGTGCTTATCAGCTATTTTTGCTGATATTATATTGGGTTTCGTAAAAGTGATTTTGATTAAATTGAGGCCTTAATTATAATCCAAAAGTAGTTGTCGTCGGCGCCAAATCACGTCGTGTTATATTTTATTTTTAATTGCCTCTAAAAAAATGTTGAAATATTTTGAAGGAAGCGAATAGCAATTCATATTAGAAAAACATGTAGTTTTTAAATCATTCCACCATCTGTAATTGTCCACCCTTTTGCTAACAAGTTGTTTTTTGCTGACGAACCTACTGATGTATGTTTTATTGAACCCATACCCAGTGGAACATTAGTTTGCCCTCCTGCATCTAATGCTATTAATAAATTGTCATAATATTGAGGATTATAGTTTGCCGACGATTTTCGCCGCATTATATCAGTAAGGTTTGTAATCTTCGTCCAATCAAACCAAGTGCTTATGTCTTGATTAAAAAGAGAACAACCCTCAAAAACTCTGGTTAAACTTGTTAAATTTGGAGCAATGAAATTAATTTTTGAGTTAAATTTTGTGCATTCTATAAATGTAGCCAATAGTACTGTTGCATTAGGCAAATTAAAGATGAATTGTTGATTAAATTCCGGCATTCCAGCGAAAACAGATGAAACTGTACCACCTCTAAATTGCATTGTATCTAGAGTTTTTATTGTCTGTGAACCGGCACCTCTAAACAATGATTCGCACGTTCTATAAGTAGAGAAATCACCTTCTACTTGCGACAAATCAAGATTGACGCATCCCCAAAATGAGCCTCTTGTTATGTCAAAACTACCCCATCGCAGAACTTTTATAAGTTTTAATCGCTCCGCTTCATTATTCTCATACCTAGGAGATATATAGATTGTTTTACCTTTCGGCTTATAAAAATTTAAAACGTAGATACCAGGCACTTGATAAGTGTGCGGAATTCTCGCATCAGCCTTATTCTGAATTCTGCTAAATTCGCCGTCGCCCCAATCAACTAAAAAATCTATATAACCATCTAAAGCGTTTGGATCCTGTGGATATAAAAATTGATTAGCCGCTGAACTACCTGTGCTAATATTTCTTGTATCAATAACTATTGTAAATGGATCACTCCAATTATATCGATTACCAAATACAAAATTATTTATTGTATTTCTCATAATATTAAACTGGTGCTAATCCACCATTGATTCTATAAGTAGTAGTATTATATTTATATAATGTACACATTGCATTATCTCTTAATATCTTTCCGAATGGGGCTGAGAATAAAGATCCATCTCCTGCAGAAAAAGTTGCAGAAACATTCCCAATTGCATCAAAAACACAATTAAAATCTGCTCTTAGATTTTTAGGCACATTGATAACTGAATTGCCAGTCACACGCACTACAGTATTGTGAAAACTGTCGTCCAATGTTGTATCTACAGAAATTGTTTTATATTTTTGGTCCAACGGAAGAGACTCTTCTTTATGCCAATAAGAATCCATCCATTCATAAAATTGGTCTTGCGTAGGCTTGTCGCCGGTTTCGAAATAGGTTTTTAATTCCGTTTTTGTTTTCATTAATGTTAAATTTTAAAGGTTAATTAATAATATCATTCTCAAAGTCTTCTCTGAAAAAGGTTTCAATCTCATCCAGATAGAAATCATAGTCTAATTCTTCGTTTTCAATATCTTCCCATTCGATGCTATAGGTCGGGTTTGGGGAAAATTCTTCGGTTAATTTTTCTGTTGGTGTTTCCATATTATATTTTGTGTTTGGGTAATAGTTGTCCTTACCAGCTTTTTTGCTGATATCATAAATGGTTTTCGTAAAAGTGATTTGATTAAATTGAGGCCTTAATTATAATCCAAAAGTAGTTGTCGCTGGCGTCAGAACTTGACGTAATAAATATTAATTTTTGTTTTCATCATTTGTATTTTGTTTCTCTTTTTCTATAAATCAAAGATATCTTGCAAGAGCGCCAAAACTCGTCGCATTAAAATTTATATTTTATTTTTAATTAATTTTTCAGCGATTTGATTGAGTAATTCATTGTTCTCTTCCACATAACACAAACCTGCTTGTATCAAAGCTTCAATGTTTTTCTTCTTGACATTATCCATCTCGGGAGCGGCGGTTTTGAGCGACGGATTGATTCTGTAATAGTTCTGTCTGTTTCGTTTTCCCAAAGTCATAAACATTTGGTTC
>Ga0302347_1000837_pt1 | contig 42774 bp, 67 predicted proteins | sample PhyWR1_FD_202178 | JGI IMG/M metagenome (GOLD analysis project Ga0302347, IMG submission 202178) | Leaf surface microbial communities from wheat plants in UC Gill Tract Community Farm, Albany, California, United States - DLSL W.R1 (v2)... | ecosystem: Host-associated > Plants > Phyllosphere >... | reverse complement strand
CGCGGCCAAACCATCTGCAGGCGCTTTTCAGGAACGAGAAGCAGAAGGACATCGACGAGGCGGAGGACATGCGCTTTGCGCTGCAGTCGGTTCATCTGGGCATAAAGGATCACAAGGATCGCGAGCGCAAAAGCCTGGTGCCCATCCTTGAGTCGAAGGGCTCAATGGCGGATCCGGACAAGGAAGATGACGAGGAAATGACCGTGTTCGAGGTTGGCGATCTGAAAGACCTGGTCCGCATCGTCAAGGCAAACACGGCCAGCGGTAAGTCTATGACCGAGGACGACCTCAAGAAGGAGTTCATGGGCAAGAAGATCTCCGAGGGCACCAAGCCGGACAGTGCGCGGAAGTCATTTTCACGCAATCTGGCCAAGAGCAAAGACAAGGGCTATCTCATGAAGCACGGGAAATTTATTTCCGTGGGCGATGTGCAAATCTGAATGGAGAGGGAAATAATGAGTATCGATAAGATGCGCGAAGAGTTCGAGGTCTGGCTTCTCGAAGAGCATGGACTCGAAGCAGAGTGGCAGGCTGAGCGTAATTGCTTCAAAGAATTCCCCGCTCATCTGGCTCATCAAGCATGGCAAGCCTCGCGCGCCGCCGTGGTGTTTGAGCTCCCGGAGGCGGAGGCGGCACCTCGAAATTCAAGCAGCTACAGAGAAGGCCTTGCCGATGGAGTTGAGCGGGGTTTGGATCAGGCGCGCAAAGCCATTGAAGCCGCAGGCTTGAAGGTGAAGCCATGATATTTTCATCACGGTCAAAGGACGCAACCATCAATGCTCTCAAGAATGAGCTTGAGACTCTGCGCTCGGAAATGCTGGACATGCAAAAAGAGGAATTTGCACTGCAAATGAAATGCAAATTCCTTCGTATGCAGATCGAGGAGTTCTGCAGATTTTCACCAAAGCTCTGGCTTGAATATTTTAGCGATCGAGCGGGTAAGGGCTCCAAGTACGCTAAGGTCGAGAAGGACTTTATCAACCGCCGCAAGCAGGCTTTGGAATCATTCCATAAGAGGCTGGAGCAATGAAACGCATCTGGACCATAAAAACCCCAGGCTACCGACCATGATTGCTCATTTAATATCAAGAAGGGTGGCAATAGAGTTTGGGCTTTCTCATTATTTTACTGGGCTGCCTTGCTGCAGAAAACATATAGATATAAGGTATTCAAAAAATGGAAATTGTGTATCTTGTCATAGGATAAAAATGAGAGATAGGTATGCTTCAGATCCTTTGTTTCATGCTGAAATTAGTAGGATAAACAGCCAAAAGCATCTACAGAAAAAGCGCGAATATATGGCTAGGTATAGAACAAATTTTCCTGAGAAGACAAGGGAGTCTCAGAGGAAACATTATCAAGCCAATAGGGATGAGATGATAGCTAGAGTAAAAAGAAGGTCAAAACTTGAGGGATTTTTTTCGAAGCAAGATATAGTTAATATGATGCGGTCTCAATTCAGCAGATGCTTCTGGTGTTCCACGAATATATCTAAGCGCTATCATGTTGATCATATAGTCCCAATAAAGTTGGGCGGTACCAACTGGCCATCTAACCTCATGCTGCTTTGTCCTGCATGCAATACCAGCAAGGGCGCTATGCATCCAGCTAGTTGGGCGGCACTTCCAAAGAATCTAAAAGTCAGAGGGAATGACCAATGAACCGCATCTACATCGGCGACCGCCCACTAGACCCGCCAGAGGATGATGAGTGCGAGACTTGCGGCGGTTCAGGAGAGGTATTCGTAGGAGGTTATCAATATTTCGGCGAATGGCAGCCTCCGGAACCTAACATGGATTCTTGCCCTGATTGTGGTGGAAGCGGATCTATTGAGGCCAGTGACCCAGCCGAACCCAACCCCTACCCCGAGGACTAGCCATGTCCTGGCAATCAATAGGCCCTAACACCTGGGTTCAGGGCCGCTTCAGGCTGTATAAGTCACTGACGCCTGAGCCTGCGTACTGGCTTTCGGTGGATGGTGGTGATCCTGCGAGGTGCGCGGATCAGGATGCAGTGAAGGTTGAGATCAAAAGAATTCTTGGATAGTTGCTATCCGATAGTCAAGGCGCTATAGTCAGCGCACACAAACAGAGAGGGATTCACAATGTCATTCGTCACATCCGCTGTGCTCCTGGCCACCATCTACGGCAACTTCGGCGACTCTCAGGTCGTTGAGATCGCCCGCTTCGGCAATGATCATGTCGGCGTAGCTTTCTGCGATGGCACCGCAGAGGCTATCAACTCCCAGCCAGTAGAAACCCAGGACCATTACTTCTGCGCCACTCCGGAGAAGGCCAAGGAATTGCTCGCCAAATAGATTCAGGATTGTCACTCAGCCCGCCATGCGCGGGCTTTCTTTCGCCCATAAAAAAGCCCCACCGAAGTGAGGCCGCGAGCTAACCAGAGAGGGTGATGGCGCTCGCTCAGGCCACCTTAGCAGCGTATGGCGCCGGAATCAAGATCACCTCGTGGCCATAGTCCTCGAAGTATTCGGCGTGCTCGGATCCGCATGCGACGTGCGTGAATCGTTCGCGCTGCTTGTCTGCAATCCACTTGGCATTCTCCCAACTCATGGCGCAGATGACCTTGGACTTGCCCTTCATCATCCACCATATCCGCCAGGCCTCGGCATAGTCGATGGTCAGAAGCGTTGCGCCATCCGGCTCGTGCGCGGGCTCAAGGGTGGCTATGGCGCCATAGCTGATACCTTGGGCGCAATAGCGGATATCGCCATTGGCCTTGATGGCGGCAAGGTTTACCAGTTCGCCCGCTTGGTTGTGCAGCTGTACGACCAGCGTGTCCTTGAGAGATCTCTGAGTTGTGAATGCGGCGGTGTTGTTGGAAAGCAGGTACATGTGGGTTTCGATATCTGTGCATTGGGCGAGCAGCGACTTGGCGCGCTCGGGATTTTCGATGTGAGTGTCTGGTCGCACCAGCTGTTTTTGCACTCGGGTGGCGGCGATGACGCGATATTGGTCAAGCTGTTCGCGTGGCGTGACATTGAGGAATTCGGCAACCGCCGCAACCATCTCGGGAAATGACCAACGATTGACCTCCATGAGTAGATGCTCGGGAGTGCTGACCTCGTTGCCAGGGCCAGAGTTACCGCAGCCGTGGCGGCAGTAATTCATGATGCGGCCCTGGCGCTCGAAGAAGTGTGCGCGGTCATTTCCTCCGCACAGCACGCAAGGGCCGTTCTTGTCGAGCTTGCGTAGCTCTACGCCCATGGCGGGCAGGATAGCATCCCATAAGCCTGTTGCGGCGCTGGATACGTCCTTGTAGTCGTAGTTAGCCATTGATGACTGGCTCAATAGTAGGCCTGGCAGAAAGGATGTCCTCTGTGCGCATATCAAGCGACCGTTCAAGCGCGTCTATGGCCTCCTGAACATCTTTGGCCACGCACTTAGATCCTCGTTGGCCAGCGCAAAGCAGTTTTTTGATGGCGTGCTGAATGCATGGGTCGCTCACCTTAAATAGCGCCAAGACCCGATATACATCGATCTGCTCAAGACCTGCAACATCCTTGAAGTAATGGCTGTGATTCGATTTCATGCCGCGCTCTCCTCGTAATCCAACTCGTGCAAGTCAGGCCGCACATCTGCTCGCGTCAGGCCATTGAATTCAGGCAGCGCAATGATGCGATCCACATGCCGCTGCGGTACATAGCCACGCTCAACCCACATGGCAATCGAGCGGACGCCGATGAGCCTGGCAAATGCCTTTGCGCTACCATTGGTGGTCTCGAGCAGCTTGAGTAAGGCGCGACCTCGTGGAGTTTTGGCAGCCTCGTCGGCATGGCATTTCTGCGGCATGCCTGCAGCGGTCCAGTCCTTCACATCCGGGCGCAGTTGTTCTTTAGTGACGCCGATGTTTAGGGCGTCGATGGCGATGGCGCCGCGACGGCTGACGCGGCTCTGTATGTATATCCAGTTGTCGACGGTTTGTTTGGGGATAGATAGCAGATCACGCAGACCCTTGGGCCCTCCTGCCTTCTCCAGCGCCAGCTTGAGCGAGCGGCCTGCCTCGGTTGCGTCGAGCTTGTCGTCCAGTTTTTTTCGTTGATTCACGATAGCGCCCTTGATAGTTATTAATTGCTGGCTTATAGTATGGCCTATAGCGGGATGAATGTAAATCAGAGAGGTAAGTTAATGAACGCACCAATCACCATGAACAAGCTGGTCAGCGACAAGATCGTCAAACGTGGCGACCTGTTCCGCGTCAAGATCGACGGCCTGGTCATCGTTGAGGGTTTCAATGACAGTCGCCGCTTCAACGATCCTGCAGAGCTGCGCGCGCACATCGACGCCATGAAGACCTTTGTTCTCTCTGGCGGCAAGCTGCCTCCGATCGAAGTGGCCATCAATCCTGAGACGGGCGCCACCGAGGTGGTTGAGGGTCACTGCCGCACTGCCTGCTACCGCGAACTGCTGCTTGAAGGCGCTCAGGTCGACGGTGAGCCGCTGGAATACATCAGCGCCACCGCATTCAAAGGCACCATGGCCGAGCGTCGCGCGCGCATCGTGACCAGCAACAACCAGCTCCCCTTGAGCAAGGTAGGTGAGGCCAAGGTCTACCGCGACATGCGCGACATGGATTCGCTCAGCGCTGCCGAGATCGCCAAGATGGTGAATCGCTCGCGTGCGCACGTCGACCAGATGTTACTGCTCGCAGATGGCGGCGAAGAGGTGCACCAGGCTGTCAGCGCTGGCGTGGTTTCGCCAACCGAAGCTGTCAAGATCATTCGTGAATTCAAGGCGGATGCTCCAGCCGAGATCGAGCGCCGCAAGGATGTAGCTGCAGAGCTTGGTAAAGACCGTGTAACAGCCGCTGCCGCTACGAAAGAGCCAAAGGTCAAGAAGGTCAAGGCAAAGATGCCCGATGCGCTGGAATGGGCTGCCAGGGCTGTCTACAAGTCCATTGAGCCGTCGCTCTTGGAGTCTATAATTCTCGGCAACAGCGCTGAGCGTGTCGAGGTTGATGCGGGAATCCTGGCTGAGTTGCTGATGGCGATCGCTGATGTGCCGGAGGCTGATGATGTCAACCTTTAGCCTTTGTGTATCGTGCGACACGTTCAAGACTTTAGAAAGTTTCAGCAAATGTAAGCGGAGGGCTAGCGGTGTTCAGTCCTACTGCAAATCTTGCGCGGCTGAAAAATACAAATCTTACGCATTGGCTAACAAGATCGCGATAAAAGAAAGGATGGAGGCGTATAGGGTAAAGAATGCAGACCAGATATCCGAGCAAAGGGCAGAATATTCCAGGATAAACAGGCGCTTGGTAGCCCTTAGAAGCAAATATTGGTATTGGAGTAACCGAGATTATGTTCTTAGTCTCAGAAGAAATATTGATCATGATCAGCAAAAATCAATTTTAATATCCAAGCTTAAGTACCGAGCAAAAAATAAAAAGAAGATTTCTGAATTTGATCGGAATTATCGTAAAAATAACAGATTCGTTATTCGTAGAATAAATGCAAAAAGGAGGTCTGCTAAGATCCGGGCAGTACCTGGATGGGCTGACCATCAGGCAATAGATAAGATTTACAGGAGAGCTTATCTGGCCTCGCGCATATCGGGAAAAGATTACCAAGTAGACCATATAGTCCCGCTTAACTCTAAGCTTGTCTGTGGGCTTCACTGCGAAGCGAATCTACAAATAATTTCAAAGCTGGAAAACATTAAGAAGGGCAACAGGTTTTGGCCTGAAATGCCTTGAGGGGGGGGTTCATGTTATTAGCTTTTCAGAAACCTGTTCATGCGGCCTGCTTGAAACACATGCGTACCAAGGCCAGCATTGAATTCGCCGGATTAAAAATCCATCCTCCTGTAGTAGTGAACGCATCAGTTTCTTCCGGCAAATCCGTAATGCTATGCGAGCTATCAAAGACGGTTTACGAGTCTGGAGCTTCCAAAGGTAATCGCGTGCGTGTGCTTGTCATACAGCGAAGCGGCATCCTTTGTGAGCAAAATTCGGAGGCCGCCTGGTCAATTGATCTCAAGAGCAGCGTCTACTCCGCTTCTGCATTCGGCGGCAGAAAATCGCTCTACTACGACGTGGTCTATGCCACGGAAGGCACCATTGCGCGTGCGCTAGAGAAAAGGTTCGGGCCTGATAAATCCTGGCATCCTGACCTTATTCTGATAGATGAATGCCATCAGGTCGGATGGGATGATAGTGAAAGTCAATTCATGAAGACGATTCTGCACTTCTATCGACTGAAGCCTCATCTGCGCCTGGTTGGGTTCACCGGCTCACCCTTCCGATCACTGGATTCGATCATTGGTCCATTCTGGTCAGGCTTCGCGTCTATCGAGCCTGGCGATCCATTTTACCCAGAGGGCGGCGTTGGTAATGGATTGGTTTCTACTGAGTTCATGATTGAGGAAGGCTGGGTGGTGCCGCCTCAGTTTGGTGCGCATTCGGTCCAGGGCTATGACTTTTCGCTCGCGGACTGGGATCGCGACGATGAGAAAGAACTGAATAAGCTCACCGAATCAGAACAGTTGATGGCGGAGATCCTGGCCGAAGTAATCACTATCGCCGCGCCTCGCAAGGGCGTTCTGATCTTCGCTTCGACCAAGAAGCATGCTCGCAACATCGTCAAGATGCTGGAGCGCTTGGGGGTTGATCCGGCATCGATAGGGCTGATCGTGGACTCTACACCGGAGAAGGACAAGACTCGGCTGCTCAAGGCTGCGCAGTCAGGCGAGATCAAGTACACGGTGAACGTCGGCGTGCTGACTACGGGCGTCAACGTGCCCTGGTGGGACACGCTGGTATTCATGCGGCCTATCGGTACGCTGACCTTGCTCACTCAGGCGATAGGGCGTGTCCTGCGCCTCTTAATCGGCGCCGATGACGTGCCGATGATCGAGCGAGATCCACTGACAGCAGATGAGCGCAAAGACCTGATTGCGGCCAGCGATAAGCCTAATGCGTTGATCCTTGACTATGCCAGCGTAATGGACCGCTTGGGCAAGCTGTATGAAAACCCAGTGCTTGAGCAGGCTGAGCTTGAGCGGGCCAAGAAGGAGCATGAGACGATCCAGTGCCCCAAGTGCAAGGCTGAGAACTCGATGCATGCACGCCGCTGCATTCAGGTGGATAAGAGCACGAAACTGCGCTGCGATCACTTCTGGTCGTTCAGGCTTTGCCCTCACTGCCAGACGCAGAATGATGTAGTCGCCAGGCAATGCCGAAATGCCAAATGCCAAGCCGAATTGATCGACCCCAATGAGAAGCTGAGCAAGACGCACTTCAAGGACGCCGAGGCGATACCTGTGGTCAGTATGAATCTCGCTACCGGGCCTGGAGGTGCGCTCTACGTTAAATGGAAACTATCAGACGGTAGGGAGCCAATAGAGATTTACTATCCAAATGCTGGCGCGAAGGCGGTGATTAACACGCGGATCTACTACAACAATCTGGTCAAGGAGCACGTCGATACGCCAAAGGGCCAGGCCATAGCTAGGCGGATGACGAGCAATCAGGTCGTGGCAATGTCTTCCATCTTCCGGGTGCCTACTCACATCATCGCCAGGCAGAACGCGAAGGGTAAGTGGTCCGTGGGCAGGCGTTACTTCGCCACCGAGCAGGAGCAATCAGCTTGATTCGCATCTACGACGGCAATCTCAAGGGTGATTGTCCAAGCGAAGCGGTTGAGCAGATCAATTCGGCGGGATGGCTTGAGCTTCACCATCCGGACGACTGGGCGCTTGCATTTCATGTACCTAACGAGATCAAGGCCTCGCCGCAGTACATGGCCAAGCGCAGGAAGATGGGCGTGAAGTCCGGCCCATCTGACTGGATCATCGCCAGGTCGCCAGTTGGCGCATTTGAGATGAAACGTCAGGTGAAATCAAAGTCAAGGGTTAGCCCCGAGCAGATCGCCTTCCTTGAGGCTGTCGACGCCTCAGGAGGGTTCGCGGCCATCTGCTACGGCGTCGAGCAGTTCAAGCTTGCCTATAGTGATTATCAGGTTTATTGTGCGTCTATAGCTGCTACTAAAGCGGCGAATTGAGAGGGGTTTGAAATGGCTACTAAGGAACAAATTGATCAGTGCTCGCGCATTCAGCGGCTTGCGATGCAGATCAGTGCGCAAGGCAAGATTGATGTTCATGTGCAGTACTGGGGGCATACCGATGAGTTGCAGGTGTGGGCTAACTTTAAGGGCATCCCATCACCAATGTGTGGATGGGGCACTCGTGAGCATCAATCATACCTGAGCGGTGAATTATCCGGCGGACCCTACAACGATTTGGATCGTACCGAGCGAGAGCTTCACTTGCTGCTCAAGGTTGACGCAGACGGAGTGCCGCTCTAATGCCTATCATCGAAAACATGCTATCCGATGACTACTTCGCCTTCGAAGCGGCCAGTAACTCCGGTCTCAAGCTGATCCGCCAAAGCCCTGCGCACTTCAAATATCGCGAAGAGACAGCGCACGACAGTCGTGCCAAAGAGATCGGCTCTGCGATTCACTGTGCGTTGCTGGAGCCGGACCGCTTCGCTAGCTACTACTTGGTCGCCGAGTCAGACGATCGCGTCAAGGCTGAGTACAAGGGCCTTGCCAAGGATGTTGGTGGTCATCGCGTACTGACACGCCCCGAGCATCGCCGCATCATCGGCATGCAGAATGCCGCCTATGCCAACGGTCGCTTCAAGCGCATCATGGCTCAACCTGGGCGCAATGAGTTGTCTGTGTTCTCGGTTGATCCCGAGACCGGGGTGCCAATCAAGTGCCGGTTCGATCGTAAGGGTGATGGTTTCTCGGCGTTTGATCTGAAGAAGTGCCAGGATGCGCGCGGCTCGGAGTTCACTAAAGCGATCACGAACTACGGCTATTACATGGGCGTGGCTTGGTATCAGCACGTCTGGAAGTGCGAGACCGGCGAGGATATCAAGGACTTCCCCTTGGTCGCCATCGAGGAGAAGTCGCCGCACGGTGTGGTCTTGCATGACCTCGACGAGATCGCCTTGATCCTGGGCCGTAAGCATTATCGCGAGGCGTTGGATCAGTATGCGCGCTGCATGGACTCAGGCATTTGGCCTGGGTATGAGGATGAGTCGGAGTTGTCCAGTGTTACTAGCTGGGCCGCAAATGAACTGATGGAAGATATGGAACTGGAACAATGACACTCACAGCCGAACAACTACAGCGCGCCACCCAGGCGAAGTCAGACCAGCTCAACAGCTGCGACATTATGGGCGGCTCGCTGGTATCCAAGATCGTCGACGTAAAGGCTGGCAGCGCTGACCAGCCTGTCGCCATCGTGATCGACTCATGGCCTCAGCCATGGAAGCCTTCCAAGACATCCCTGCGCGTCCTCTGCGCGTGCTGGGGCAATGACCCATCGCAATGGATCGGCCGCTATGCTGTGCTCTACTGCGATGAAACAGTTACCTGGGGTGGCGAGGCCATTGGCGGTATCCGCGCCAGTCACCTAAGCCACATAGATGGCACTAAGAAGGTTGCAGTCAACATCAAGAAAGGCAAAAAGGGTGTGCAGACTGTAGAGCCATACTATCCTCAGCACTCTCAAGCTGTGGCCGAACCTACTTACTGGCCAGACGAAGCATTCGAGAAGCAGGTAGCCAAGGTTCGCCCTGGCGAGACGGATGCCGAATCTGTGATCGTTGCCCTGGAGAAGAAGGCGCTTCTGTTGGAAGGACAGAAGGCCAGGCTGAGGCGCGCTGCCGCTCCAGTGGCTGCAGATCCGGAGCCAATTGCCGATGAGCCGCCACCGCTTGAAGAAGGGGATGACCCATTCGCTTGATAAGACAAAGGCCCTAGCGGGCCTTTTCTTTTGCGCTGCGCTTGATCAATTCTTGTCGGCAGAATTGGAGGAGTCCGTACTGCTCGGCAAGTCCGCGTTCGAGCTGGAAATAAGCGCGCGTAGCAGTGGCGTCAAGCTCTGCGGTTCCGGTACTAGTTCCGCTGGCATTGGCTCCGGTTGCGGACACTGCTGGACACTTGGCGCCGATGCGCAGGCGCTTACCAGCAGCAACATCAGACTCAAGGCTGTTAATCTCACGGCTGGCACCTGCTTTGAAATCGATGAAGGTTTGGCGGATTGACTCGGTCTCATGCCTGGACTCGATGAGCGCGTCATTCACTGCGTTCACGTTGGCGGCAATGCTTTCCGAGTTAGAGCGGGCAGCCTGGGCTATATCCTCGCTCCAGCGAAGCGACTGGATGCCCCAGGCCGAGGCGAAGCCGATCGCGGCAGCAAGGACATAGCCGTACATTACGCGTCAGCCTCTTTCATGCCTTTTGCATAGTTGGCAGCCCACCTGTCAGGGTGTGGCTTGCCTGGTCGCCATACGCGCTCATACAGAGCCCATCCGCCCTTATCGTCTCCTGCTGCAGGCATGGGCTTTGGATCAGTCCAGAGCAGTAGGCGCGCCAAGGCTGCCGCAAGGATTGGATCGGTTCCAATGGCCTCGTAGATAGCGTCTGCGTCGAATTGAACGCCGCGAGCCTTGCATACCGTTTTGCAATGCTCTTTGGAGGCGGCATGCGTCATCACGCCTTTTACGCCCCCGCCCTTCTCAAACTGGTAGTCGCCTCGCGCTGGACCGCCTACCTGCTGCTCAAGTCGGCGAGGGTTCTCCTGTCCATTGATGGCGATCAGCATGATGCGCGCAGGCCTGGTGCCCATCTGAGGCGGTAGCAGTGCCAGGCCCTGTCGGATATCTGAAATCAGCGTCATGCGTGCATTTCCTTCTTATCTTCAAAATTGAACATTTGGGCCACGTTGCCGCTCGACCTGGCTATGAGCAGGAACAGAATCCCGAATATGAGCGTGTTGTACACCGAAACCACCGGCCACTCCGAATACATCAGGATGCGTCCGACAATGCTTAGCCATTGTTGAGCGAACAAGCTTGCTAGGCCTGCAGCACAAATCGATGGCAATAATCGATATTTGGATCCGCGCCGCTGGTACTTGAAGCCGATTGTGAAAGCAATGCCGCCGCAGAAAGTAGCCTGGAATAGCGCAACGATCGGTATCCAGTGGGTATCGACCATCAGCCAGATCCAGTCCAGAAATCCTAGTGGTTCGCTCATGCTTCTTTTTCTCCTCGGCCCGTGAAGCGGCTGAAAATCCAGGTCAGCCACTTTGGCGGCTTGCCGGTCTGCACGGCTTCCACGAGGCTGATGCAGACAACAACGCACAGTAGACCGCCAATGAATGAAGACAGTCCCGAGGTTTTTGTCCAGGCCTGAGACATCATCTCGGCTGCGGCGAAGTATCCGCCGATCCAGCCGACGACAAGGTATCCGACCCTCTGCCAGGCGCTTATGTCCTTGGCGAAGAGCACGAAGAAAAAGGCACCGCCGAACGCCCCTATCACTGACTGCAAGTCAATTCCAGGAAATAGCGCGGCGATGCCTACTCCAGTTCCGCCGACTAGCAATGAAGCGCTGGCGGTGGTGATTCCATCGGCCATGCTATCTCCTACCATGACTTGGGCTTGATCCACTGGGTTCCTGAAAAGAACCCTACGGCTGAAAAGAGGCATATTGCCACACTCAGGATTGTACACATTAAAGTGATCCGGTCCCAATTCTGCGTTCTTGGCTCATTCGGGATATAGCTGGCCCCCTGGATGATGAAGAACGCAGCGACGTACATGTTCGCGCTGATGTCGCGATGCTGGACGAAATTCCAGATCGCGACAGAGACGCAGAGCATGCTCATGCAGTTGGATCGGCTCATGCTTACCATTCGATGATCACGATGCCAGGCATGCCATTGGTGCCGTTGGCGCCAATCGTGCCGGTTGCATAGGTGCCGCCGCCACCGCCCCCGCCAACACCGTAGCCATAGGCTGCCGAGCCGGATCCGGCCTTGCCTGTACCGCCGCCAGCGCGGCCTGCACCGCCAGCTGTGCCAAAAGGACCGCCGCCGCCGCTGCCGCCATCGCCAGCATATCCGCGCGAATCTCCGCCGTCAGACCCGCCAGGTGATCCGCCGATACCACCTGCACCGCCTCCTGCACGAATACCACCACGGCCTCCGGTCCCTCCGTTAAGGGTGGCAAGCGATCCGATCACGGTATTACCGCCAGCAGATCCATTTGCGCCATCGCCCGAGCTTTGAGTGCCACCTGCACCACCAGCGCCGACGCTGCCGGAGATCACTTGGCCGGGCGTGACGGTGTATCGAGTGCGCACGAGTGATTGGCCTGCGCCGCCGCCACCGCCACCACCACCACCGAGACTGGACGCGAAGGTTGCGCCACCGCCACCGCCACCACCACCTGCTGCAGCATCGACATAAATAGACGTGACACCTGCTGGCACTGTAAAGCTAAACGATCCGGTAGCTGTATATCTGGCTTGACCCTTGCTGCCGGTCGCGACCCAACCAGAATTGCTGGAATCTGGAGAGGCAGAGTTATTGGCAATGATATTGCGCCAAATCAGGTCCTGATGCCTTACCTCTGCGTTTACAGGGTAGGGCGCCATGCCCGCAGACCAGATCGCACGACCGTTTAGTTGGATCTCGCCGAGAGAGGCAGTGATCTCATTGAGCAGGCCGTTATGCACGTCGCGCGGGAATACCTTCGCCAGCGGATCGGTGCCATCAGTGGGGCGCTCATAGTCGAAGCCGTAACCCTGGATTAGGCTGACCGATCCGTCTGACTGGATGTTGGTAGGCACGGAAGCCGTATCACCGGAAACCGCGAAGGGAATGTTGAAGTCGCGTCTTGGCATTTCAGGCTCCGAAATTACCATTGTTGAAGTTTAGGTTCTCGATGCCGAACCCGAACGAATCTCTATCGAATGACTGCCAGGATACGCCAACCGTGGCAGGCCTTGGCAGCAGATCGTAGTTCTCGAAAATGAACTGCAGTTCGCTCGAAGGAGCAAAGCCGAAAATGTAGGTCATGGTCATGTCGAGATTGTCGACGACATAAGCCGGGCCCTGATCGGAAAACATGGCAGCCAGGAATTCGTTGATCTCAGGCACCGTAGCGCGCGTGGTGAGTTGAAAATATCGCATCCTGATCACAAGGCGTTGCTGCTCAAGGCTTAGCGATTGAGTGGCCTGCCGATTCCTGCCGAAGTTCCCGTTGTTGAAATTCCGGTTATTGGCGCCGAAACCAAATGGCACCTTGTTCGCCTGCGGAGTGGTCTCGACGCCGAGCGAAATGTTGAGGATGCGCCCCCAGATCGATAGGCCAAAGCGATTGGCTGTGTCGATATTGAAAACGTCTCGATACCATGCGCTCCAGAATGCGGAATGGTTTGCTGTGTACCAGTCCTGCTTTTGCTGGATGATCGACTTAAGCTTGCCGGACTCCTCGTATTGCCACAGGATGGCTGCGAGCAGGTCGACGCTTGAGTCTATCTGTTGGACAGTACTCATATAATGACTACCTGAATCGCGCTCTCTGGCAGCCTGGAAACCTCGTTTATGGCTACTGGCGAGACGTTGCTAGACCAGCTCACGCCATCAGTCGATATCTCGACCTTGGCCACGAAGATGCGCGGCTCGACCTCGTTGATAGCGCCGGATAGCTCGAATGGCGACACATCGGCGCCGATAACTAGCCCAGTGTCACCATCAAGCTCCCCTGCCGTATAGGCCGCAATGGCAGCCGGAATGATCGTCTGTGCGTCCAGGCTCGTGCTGCGTACAGTGATGCGGGCAAAGTACTGGCGCTCTATGGGGCGATCAAACCTTACCGTGTATGACTGCTTACTGAAGGGCTCTATGATCCCGACAGCAATGGAGCCGTTCCAGTTCGCGCCACCACCTTTCGAGTTCAGAAGTGCAGTGGCCACCTCAGTGTCGGTCCCGCCTTCGATACATACATAGATGCTGTGCGGTAACAGGGTTATGCCGTCAATCACCATGTTGTCACTGGTCCTGTTCTCGCGAAAGGACAGCGATCGAACACCGTCGATGTTGTAGAGTCTGGAGGTGATCGCCTCTGGCAGAGAGACTGACTGCAGTGCGAGCGTCTGCCTGCGTCTGCGGCGAGAGGCGACGTCAGACTCAACCAGGGAGCCAGGGACAGCGGCGATTGGGTTGTAAACCTGCTCCCAGCCAAGCACGCTGGATGCGACCTGATTGAGTCCGCCTATAGGCGCAGCAATGGGCCCTGCATCCTCGGAGAGCATATCCCCGATCACCAGGCCATCACTGCCTATGACCAGATCGATTAGCGTCTGAAACTGCGCTCCAGTGGCCTCTACCGTTGCATAAGAGCCAGCCGGGATGATGGTGCTAGGAATGCCGCGAAACTCCACGCCGGTCATCGTAGATCGCGTAGCCGGGCGACGGTTGCCTATAGTCAAGCGCCAGATGGCGTCAAGGAAAATCCCGCCTGCGATGTCCGGGTTGATCTGGTTCGCAAGCTCGGCATTGTTCCTGACCGTAGCATCGCGGGATTCGACCTCTGCAGTGATCATCACACCCTGAGGCGTTTCTGATGTGACGACGAGATCTTGGCCGAAAGCTGACTTCCACTCACCCTCAACATCGGCGCGAAGCTCTGACGTGTCAGGTACGATAACGCCTGTCGGGACGATGTAATTGAAGTCAACCATTGATAGTGGTCTGCCCATAGCTAGTTTCTATGGTTGCAGTGTACCTCAAAACTTCGCCGTCTTGTGTGGTCTCGAATGACGTAATGCTGAGCACTTCCGGCGTTTGTAGGATGCGTTCGCGCATGGCTGCTTCAAACTGCGGAATGGAGGCTTCGGCGCCGAAGGCAGTGATGAAAAAGGGTATACCTAGGTCGTACTCCTGAATCATCTCCATGCGCAAGGTCTTGCCATAATGCTCAGCGGTCTGGCTCGCTGCAGGCAGCGCCGAGATGATGGCTATATTGCCATCCGCACCCAGGTAGATGTCATTGTCGATATCGGTGCCTAGCGTTTTCATGGCAGTGGGAATCCTGTTGGGCTGATTGGGCCTAGCGGCGCAGTAGGAGGTCCTTCGTGCTGGTGAGTATCGCCTACGTTGATGCCGTTGTGACGCAGCGTTCCTGGCGGGCTGACGATGTCTACGCCAGCAGCGGTTAGCTCGATGCTCACATCCCCAACGGACAGCTTGATGCCATCATCGCCGAGCGCAATGCATTTGCTGCCATCCATGGACTGCCAGACAGCTTTGTCAGCATTCTCTCCATTGATGACCCATTGTTTGAAGGTATCCGGAAAGAACATGGCATCGCTGAACTGATGAAGACGAGTGGTGTTCGGCCAATCCTCAAGGCCTCCGCGCTGAAACACAAGAGAGATATCGCGGTCGTTCGCCTTGATCCAGCCGAAGTCGCCAGGCTTGATCGGGAAGCGCATGAAGAAACCGCCGCCGCCAAATCTGTAGACCGGAATATTGGCCACTTGGGCTCGGGATATCTTCGTGCCGTCAGTAGTGCCCATCATCACGAGCGGCTTTAGAACCGCACGATTCGTTGCATCGTCATAGCTAACAACGGTCGCAGGAAGCATCCCCTCGAATTCGTTGAGCAGGAATGATCGGATAGCCGCGCTTATGCCGCCTGGCAACGAGTCTTCGTTGGCGGTGTCACTGTTTGGTCTTTGGAGTGAGCTTCGGGTAACCATATCGTGTGCAAGTCGCCGTATAGAAGAAGGGGTCGTCGTGGCTTGCTATGTCGAACTTGAGCTGATCGATCACATAGTCGCCGCTCAGCGCTTTGTTGAACTTGCTACGCAGAGTCAGGGTGCCACCCAGCAGTGACTCCGTGTCGATCAGGAAGGTGACGTCTACACCCTTCTCTGTGGCTTTCGGCACGCCGACCATGCCGGTTTCCTGGCTGACGATCTTTGTGCGGCCTGTGAATGCCTTATCATAGTCTTTTACTATCAGTGAGTCATCATCGATAAATGCTCTGACTCCGCCCATCTCCTGCAGCTTGTTGACCAGCTTGATCGCGGCACCTGAAAAAGCGAAGTTGGCGATGTTCTTATCCATTGCCTGGAACGCTAGCCCAATGCCGATCTCGTCTGCTACGCGCTGCGAAATTCCGGAAAGCTTCGATAGCGCGCCCGCGCCGATAGCAACTATATTGCCAGACTGAACGCTTTGGGTTTTTGCCTTGATGGTTATCTCTACGTCGGGAGGGCTGGACGGATCCGCACTCACAATGTCGCCAATGAACAGGCGGAATAGGCCAGTCGACACCCTGCCAGCCTCCACAATCAGCCGCTTAGGTGTACGGTTTTCATTGTAGGGACTGGTCTCCGTCAGGATGTAATCGCGCACAGCAGCCTTAAGGCCGCTGATGGTAACCTGGCATTCGTTCTGCAGAGGATTGGCGTACTTGGTGCCGGTCGCTCGCACGCGAAGTCCCTCGTACCAACTGATTTGGCCGGAGACCTCGATGCCTATGCGGATGCGGCGCAGGTCAGGGGCTGTCATCAGCCCATCCTCTCGACTACAAACTGACCATCACCGATCGCTACGGATGCGTTGGAACCTCCGCTTGATACCGCGAACTTGATATTGATCGGACCCGCTACAGTCTTCTTGATGATCGCGACGAGATTCGCCTGCCAGTTAACGCCTGGCGTATGCGAGTCATTTTGCACGCCTATGCCGGTTGCCGACGCCATATAAACAACGTTGCCCGCGCCTGCCGTCTTTTCAAGATAAAGCTTGGTGGTGCCAGCAGTGCCGCCCTTCATGACCTGGCAGTTACCGTAGAATCGGAACACTGAACCGACCGGGTAGTCGTCCAAGCCGAAGCTTGCCACAGTAGCGATTCCGCCAGAGGCGATGGCAACGGTTTCCGTATTCGAACCCTCGGCGATGATGCCGCCCTGAATCGTTGCTGGATTCTTGAGCTTGTCGGCGCCGTTGATATATTTAGCTTGCGTGATCTCTTTACCGTCACGGCCCTTGAACTTGTTGTTGTAGATCTCTACGCCAATGATACCGCCAGTGCCATCAACTACTACGCCCTCATCAAGGAAGTTCCCGTGGTTGTCATGGATCTTGGAGTCGTTGTTTTGTCGGCAGGTCATGAAGCGGGCCGTACCGGTGCTGCCAGCAATGCCGTTGACATGGTTGCCGCTAACTTTCCAGTTGTTGCCGAAGCTGGTAGTTATGCCGACATAGTTTTCGTCGACCTGATCGAACTTGTACAGGAGGTTTTTGTTGATCCACCCTTCGTAGCAGTAGGTTGAATAGATTCCGCCAGCCGAGCAGTTGAAATGACTATTTGTTACGTTTAGCCACGGATTGATAGTGGGATCGCCCGTGACCGCACGCATATCGTTGTAGATGCCCCACTGGCAGGCAACACTGATCACCTTGTGGAACCGCATCCCTTCAAGCGTGCCGCGAACATTGAATGAGTACTGGCTGTAGTTGCTCAGCACGTTGTCAAACAGACCATCGGTGGGCTCCAAGCCTGTAGATGATGTGTAGTTGAAATTATGAAGCGTCCATGGCCACCAATGAGCCGCAGTTGATGCCGCCTGAGACAGGTCTCTCCGCCCTATAAGAACGAAGTCTTTCAATAGCGGGAGCGTTACCTCATCAAGCTCCATGTTAATTTTCCAGCCGTGCTGGAAGTAGTCTTGGCCGGAGCACCGACCCATCGCGAAAACCTGGTAGCGTTTGTTGCGCTCATAAATTCCCTGGAAGCCTGCATAACTGGCGCTCAAACCTCGACCGGTGTTTAGTAATGTCGTAGAAATGAAAACGCCAACACAGTGAGAGTCATATGCCGCATTCTGTTCAAACCTTAGCCCATCACCCTGGCCACCATAAATGAACTCCGTAAGTTGGCCGCCATTGCCGTAAAACGCCTTGCTCTTGTTTTTAACAAGGTGTCCGCCCTTGGAGCCCATGAAGAACTTGCCTTCGCCAGGCTGAATAACCTTGATGCCACTGTCGATGGCAGCCCAGGTGGCACACCAGTCGATCTCGTCAGTCAGTGCGGTTGCGCGAGGGTAGACAGCTTGAGCTGCTGCCAGTGTGCTAAAGCGTTCGCTTAGAGGGTGGCTGGCGCCGTCCCCGATCGCACCAAATCTGCGAAGGCTAGCAGTCTCGGCCACGTCGGAGATATTTGCCTTCTTCAGCTTGCCATCTTGGAGTACCTGGAAGTCCGAGAACTGATAGACGTTGCTGACACGCTCAAGGGCCGCCAAGCGATCAGGCTGGCCGGACAGGAACGCGATGCCATCAAAACATTGGATGCGAATGGTGAAGTCACGTCCAAGCTTGACTACGCGCATGTCATAATTATTATCTGGCGCCTGGAACTGGACAAGCCCATTGGATTGTGCGGTGAATGGGTTACTAAGCGCCGCGCCACTGATGTTCTGAATTCCGGTAGCAAGCGTCGCGGTGCCTGCCAGGTATAGGAAAACCTGCGCGCCACCAAGGATGTTACCGCTGGCATCTGTGGCAAAATAATTTTTGACTTCCATTTAATTCCCCAGGCTGATGATCAGATTGTTGATCACCAACTGATTAGATTGGTAGGCGGCAAGGATGGGCCATTGTAGCGCCTCGGCAGGTATCGCGGCTATCTCTGCGGCGGTGGCGTAGATCAACTGTTGGTCAACCTCAAATCGCTCCCAATTGGGTAACTCATCGCCATCTGTGAGCAGAAGAAAGTTTCCGTCACCCTGTAAATGGCGGTAGGGGATTATTGGCGTACCAGCGACAATCCGCTGTCCTCGAAGGATCTCTATCGAGTCGCGAACCAAGTCGACAACCATTACCTCGCGAGCTTGCTTTATAGTGATATCCCAGCGCACACCCTCAAGCGTAACGCTGAACGACTGGTTGGGCACCTGCGCCAGTTCGATCAGGTCCATCAGTTGAATACTCCGTAGAGGATACTGGCCTTGCGCTGCGTTGGCGCCGTGCTGCCGGTCGAGGAAGTCTTGGCGCTTTGCTTCTGGCCTGACTTCACGGTGTCAGTCTGCTTTGCGGTCTTGACCTTGTTCGGCGGCAGGCTTCCATACTGGGGCGTAACAGACCGCCACTCCTTGAGTCGGATCGGCATCGATATACCACCACCGAACTCAGGCGCCTCATCGTGGGGAATAGACTCAATGAGCATGCTTTGATAGCTGTTGACCTTGGTCTGAACGATTACTAGGGTATTGTCTTTCCAGGCCTGCAGGATTTGGCTGTACATCAACCGGGCATCTGGTCCCTCCATAACCAAGTCCATGGCAATTTCTTTGGCAGACTCAACGATATGGTCGCTTCGCTCGCTGCCATCCTCGACTTGAAAGCTGGTCGCCTTTTTCTCCTCTCTGACAGAAATCCGCATCGGCTGAATCGAGGCGAACAGGATCTTGAAATTGCCGCTATCAAGAATATTGACCGGGACGAAGTATTCCATCAGCGCTCAACTCCCGTGGCTGATTCATGGTTCAGGTTGCGCAGCTGGTCGCTCAGGCTGCTGCCGATGTCGCGGCTGATGGCGGGCGCATCAGTTGCCTGGGTGTTCACTTCGACTCGCTCGACGTTGACGCTGGTCTCGCTCGTCCGGTTGGTGGTGTTGCTGATTGCGCTGCTTGTGACTGCGTTGAGTGGGGATGCCTGGGCGGCAGTCAGCTGTCTGTTTCCGGACTCCATGGCGGCTATAGTGGCCGCTGGCGACTGAATAGATTGAGCATTTGGCGCATACGGCTGACCTGCAGCATCTATCATTGGCACGTCACTGGCCGTCTGACCGCTACCCGGAGGCATCACGCGAGGCTTCTGCGGTGCAGGGTCATCCACTCCAATCTTGATCCCTACCACGCCCGCAGCGCTCTTGATCGCCGACCCAATACTGTCGATCGCTCCGGTGACCGAGGAAAGCGCGCCGCGAATGGTAGCAACTATCACGGCGAAGATGGATTTCACCCCCTCTCGCAAACTCTCAAAGGAGCCCATTGATCCGCTGACGAAAGCCGAAACCGATCCGTATGCCTCTACCAGATACTCAATGCAGAACTTGATTGCCTGGACGATATGACTGAACGCGGTCGATATGAAGTCGCCAGCCTGCGAGGCGCCCGTCATGATTGTCTGAAAGGTGTCGCGGAAGATGTTAGCCAGCGACATTACGATTTGCTCAATCAGCGGATACTTTTCGAATATCTGGCCGATGAGCGAGTCATTCCCGTCAATGAAGTTCATGACGTCTTCATAGATGAGCGCGAATGCAGCGGCGGCTGCGGCAATTGCAACGCCCATGGCGATCAGCGGCCAAGTCGCAGCAATGGTGGCTGTAGCAGCGGCAATCATTGCTGGAAGGTAGACACCAGCAACAACGCTTGCGATGGCGACGAAGAACCCCACGATGAAGTCCTTGTGCTCTCCGGCCCAGTCGACAACCTTGGTCAGCCACTCGACTACCTTGGTGAGTGCGGGAATGATCGAGTCAAAAAATGAATTTGATGCGTTACTGACGGATCCGCGCAAAGCGATCATGGCGTCATGAAACGCCACCGCACGCTCGGCAGATTCCTTCGTGACGACTCCCTGCTCCTTCTGAACTGAGATCAGACGCTCAACTTCTTTACGGCCCTTCAGGATCATCTCAACACTTTTATTGTCTGTGATCCCTAACTCTTTGATTTTGAAGACTGCTTCTGACCTAGACATGCCCTCGAATGCTTTAGATAACTCTAAAAACGTATCCAGGGAAGTCCTAGCGTTGCCATTGGCATCCTTGACAGCCACGCCTATGGCTTTGAATGACTTGTAAGCTTGCGACTCAGTATCCGCAAATGCCTCGCCGACCTTTTCGGAAACGTCGAACAGGGTATCCATTGCGCCTTGCGCATCACCACCAGAAGCAACGGCTGCTCTGCCGAATGCGTCCAAGTCCTCAATGGCAACATCCAGAGCTTCAGAGGTCTGCGCTAGGGCTGTGATATTCGCAGCCCTTTCTACGGCTCCAGATATGGCGTTGCCCACGGACAGGGCGGCGGTGAGGGCGCCCAGGGCCTTTGCAGCAAATCCAGCGAAAGCGTTTCCAGTTGATACAGACTCTTCTCCGACTTTCTTTAGAGATGATGTCTGATCGTCAAATGCCTCGGCTGTCTCAAGGGCTGCCCTCGCCCTATCTAGATCTGATTTAGTAGCACCCTCTTGAGCTAATTTGTATAGAGTGGCCTCTTTTCTAGACAGCCCTAACGTATTGGCTTGCAATTCAAGAGCTTTTACTTGTTCATCAATAGATTTGGCAGCATTTGCAGCCGCTTCTGCTAGATCATCAGTTTTCTTCGTGGTCGCGTCTATGGATCGCTGGGCGCCGCTGGCGTCTACAATAACCCTTATTACTAGCTCGTCTAGCAAGGCCATGCGGATTCCTATTTCTTGTTGGCGTGCTTGACTGCCAGGGCTTCGTTTATGCGGGAGACCATGACGGACTCCCACATATCAAGGACTTCCTCTAGTCCGACTTTTTGGAGTTCAGTCCAGCTGCAAAGTCCTGCACTAGTGACGGCGGCAGCAATGGGGTCAGCGTTTTGATAATCGACGGTAGGTGCGTTTCCGAAAAGCGCTTGAGGAACACGGAAAGCCCGCCTTGTCCGAAAAAATCGAAGTTCTTCGCCAGCATTGCCGCCTCCAGCTTCAGGCCGGTTGGCGTGTCGGGAATGTGATTGTCGATCAATGCCGAAGTGGTCAGGCGAATCGGATCGCCGTTCTCGTTCACCTTGGCTATGAACCGGAACATCTCCATCATGACCTCTTCAGAGGCGGCATAGTTGCCGACCTTGGGCATGTTGGATACAGGGTATACAGCCGCCACTTTGCGGCCAGTCTTGTATGGCAGGATAGAAAGGAGGTACTTGTGCTCAGCCCCCTTCATATCCGTCAGCGTCACTTCGGTTGCATCAATAAGATCCATTTAGCCCTCTCTCGGCGCGGTTAGAAGTTTGTGCGAGTGGTGGCAGCGGTTGCGGCCAGGCTCTCGAATGCGAAGGTGTAGGCTTGCGACTTGATGCGACCAGCCGAGGCGATCGACTTGCCAGGCATGCCGTTAGTCATTACGCCTTCGCTCAGGGTCTCGGTCGAACCATCAGGGTAGTTAGCCACGATGGTGATCTTGTCACGAGCGGAGCGCTTGCCGTTGCCGACGCGGTTGGCTTCGAAGATGATCGCGAGGTTTCGCTGACCATCACTGCCTGGAATGGCGTTGATGGTGCGCGTCATCGCTACGGGAGCGGTGAACACGACCATGTTGCCATTGACGTTCATCGCAGTGGTCGCGATGTCGATCGCTGGCGCATCCCAGCCGTCCGCATCATCTGCAAACTCGGTAAACGTGAAGCCTTGAGGAAAGGTGACACTCGCCTTGATGGTAAGGCTCATGCCAATAGCGGAAACGTCATAAGACATGGTTTTGATCCTTACACGAGGTTATGAGAGCCATCGATCTTGCGCACGACATCGTTCTTGCCGTAGGCGATTGTGTACTTGGCTACATATTCGGCGATGCCGCTCGGGCCGACTTCTTCGACGATTGCGACATCGGCCCAGTAGCCGTTGGTCTGTACGTCCTGCCAGGCCAGTTCATCGCCAGTCAGTTGGGTGACGGCGATCTTCTGTGCTGCGGTCAGGGTCTTGCCTGCGCGAATGGTGCCATTGAACTTGGCGCGCGTGATGCCTTCGGATAGCTGAGCCAGGATCAGGCCGCGACCGTCGTTGTTTGCTGGAATGCTGCCGCTGGAGATTTCCAGGCTGAGCAGGGCGGACGACAGGAATGCTTTGAACCATTGCTCGTTAGCATGTACGTTCATGTCGAGAGGTGCAGTTGCGCCACCCATCAAATAGCCGCGCTGGAAGAAGCTGATACGCTGGCCTGCCGATGCAGTCACGCCGTAGTAGTTCACGCGTGCAGCGTCAAGCACTCGGCTCTCTGCGTCGTTGACGACATCGCCGGTCAGCGCGCCTTGGCGGAACATGAAGTTGACGGTCGCATTGCGGCGGCTGTAGTCGGTTGCGGCCATGATCGCCATCGGCAGAGCTTCTTTGTACTCGCCAGTGGTAGCATTCAGGATCAGACCCACCGAGGCAGTCGACAGCAGCGCGGCAGCCCACGATTCGTAATTGGCGCGGCTTACCGAGACGTATAGTTGATATTTGACGTTCTGAGCGGCGACGTATGCAGCCAGATCAACGATCTGCTCTAGAGTGACAGTCTCATCGCTGAAGGTGGCACTGCCGAAGGAATCACTGATCTGTTCAGCAGCCAGGAACGCCGCCAGCGGAGTCTGAGCGCTGACGCCTGGAGAGGCCACAGAACCTGCGCCATTGAGGTTAAGCAGTCTGCCGAGGTCAGTACCTGCGCCTGAAGCGTTCACGCTTGCAGCGGCGGCAGAGGTTGCGGCGCCAGTGATGCGGAACTCGCCACTGACGGCGTCGTAGCTGACAAGTACGGAGCCGAACTGAGGATCGCCGGTGTAGGCGGCACGAAGGGCCGACTGAATGGCGCTTGCGACATCCGCATAGCTGGTTGCGGCTGCCAGGCTCAAGGCCGTGATGCTGCCTACAGTGTTGCCCAGCGTCACAGACAGCGAGCCATCAGTGACGGCCTGCAGCGTTGCCAGCGGAGTCGTATTGCGCGCTCCGAACAAGGTTGGCGCACGACCAGATGGCGCGTATGCAGCGAACTGCAGTTCGCTCGCCTGGGATGCTGGGGCGGGGGAAATGTAGCTGAAGTACTGGCTTGCGAAATCGGTCTCGGGCGCATCAGGCCCAAAGTAGTCGCCTGCGCCATTGTTCAGCACGGTGACAATGCGGTCGACCGGCACCAGTGGGTTATCCGTAAAGCGTCGACCGGTTAGCGCTTGGATGGCCACAGAGGAAGCGCCGACTACGCCGCTGGTGATGTTAACGTATCGAGTGCTCTTGATTGGCATTTCTGCGCCTCATACTCTGCGTAAATTGAATTCGAGTGAATCGATAGAATCTGTCAATTGGATTATGACTTGCTTATGCGTAACGGTAAAGTCAAACGATGGGTTTGCCTCGAACTGATCCTGCTCGTTCACAAAGTAGGGATTGCGCAGGCTCGAAGGCTGCGTCATACCGACATTCTGAGCGGTCAGCGCAATCACGAAGGGTTGCGACTGGACGATCTGGCGCGCCATACGCACAAGATCCTTAGCGGTAAGCTGAGCCATGTCATTGATGTTGTCAGGGCTGAAGGCTTGAACCTGAAACATGGTCGACTGGATCTGGGTCTCGGACGTGCGCAACTGGAGGCTTTGCGGATCCAGCGAGCGAGTGCGGTGCTGCCAGCCGATGGGGGTTTCGTCTGCTTCCCAGAAATAGACGCAGCGGTCAAGGCGACCCTGGGTGGTTGGCTGGTAGCCATGCTTCACCTGCAGCCCTTCGACACCATACCGGACAAAGCCAGCAAGTAGCTCTCGGCGGATCAAGATGCCTAGCGCTTTCTCGTTCATTCTGGCCCCACGTCTACGAATAGAATGCCCTTCCAGCCATCCTGGCGAGTCCAATCAGTGTCACCCGCGACCTCGTAGCGCCGACCATCAAAGGTGGCATAGTCTGGCGCTTCACCACGGCTGACGCCTTCAAGAGGATTGGAGGTGTAGAGGTTGCGATAGCGCTTGGTCATGTCGAGACCCATCGCCTGCATGGTGCGCGCATCGACCGGCTGAAAGCTACCAATGATCGGCACTGGCGCTGCATAGGATGGAATGTCCTGGCCAAGCGGATTGGTAGTGTTGCCCGCCCAAGCGTGCCACATCAGCGACTGAGGCTGGATGGCGCCGAGGGCAATGTTGAGGATGTTTAGTCCAGGGATCATGCGAGCACCTTGGCGGCGAGCATGCCGATTATGCAGACTGGGATCAGCATCATAACTGCGCCGACCATTAGGCCTAGTCCGTCGTCTTTAATGACGCGCATTGGTGGCGGCTTAGGGGGTTCTGGCTTGATCATTTTTCCACCACTGCAGAGGTCACTGCCTGGATCATCTGGCCGGTATCGACCAGCGGTTTGGTGCTGGCCTTGCGGTTCTTCTTGCGGCGGGCGCGCGCATTGATCGTAGATTGCTTGAGCGGTGGCGCAGTCACTGCACGAATCGCCTTGCGCACATCGCCAGCGGCCAGCATACCCACTTGCTCCATGGCCTGGCTGATCGTGATGCCGCCAGCAAGCGCAGCCTTGATGCCTGCCGCCAAGCCTGCCTGCCACTTGCTCGCATTGGCATTCTCTGCCGGGCGAAGAAATGGGCGTGGAGGAATATGCCCATGCCCGAATTCTTGAATGGCAGCCACATAAGCAATCGGAGTGCCGTCTGGATACTTGGCAGTATCAAAAAAGCCCACGCGGATCTCTTTGGAGTTGAGTTCGGCGAGGGCCTTCTTGATCGCTGGGGATCTGACTGAGCGCTTGATTTCCACTACCTGAACCTCCCGCGCCCTGGAAAGATGCCACCGACTGACCGAAACGCCGAGCGCTCCGGCAGGCCGCCGACGTAGAAGCCACCACTCGAACAAGCCGCTAGCAATGCGGCGAACTGCTGGCCATACGGCGAACCGTTGAGCCAGTAAGCCCATGAACTGGTCGAGGGTGGCGCCACGAATGAAACCGACACCTTGTCGATGGTAGCGCTGGCCAGCTGACCACCGCCTGTATTGCCGCCAGCAGCTGCATTGGCTGCCAGCTGCAACAGGTGGGCTACCATCAGCATCCACATCTGCTCGGAGCATGTGCAGCCCCTGGCAGAAGTGAAGCACAATCCCTGCTCGGCAACTGCATGCACGGTTTCATCCGTGACGGCATCGAACTGCGGGTAAAGCAGCCGGAATTTAGCGAGCGGGAATTCTGGCATCTTACTTGCCCTTCTTGGTGGTCTTTTCGTCGACCGGAACAGCAGCGCCTTCAGCCTCCAGGCTCTCGGCGGTATCAGGCGCAGACAGATCACGACCGGTCATGTCGGCGGCGACCTTTTCGGGATCAACCTTGGCAGTCTCGACGGTCACGAAGCCGTTAGCCTTGTGCAGGGCGAATACAGGATTCGCCTCCAGAGCAGCAAGCTGTTCAGGCGTAACCTTGGTCACCGCGCCGCGAGGCGTGAGGAAGTTTTGATTGGTCACGTTTGCTTTGCCAGCAACGAGCACCTTGCCGCCAACTACGCGGTAGTTGTTATCGTTGCTCAGGGTCGAATAGATGTACAGATCTTTGGACATGATGCGCTCCAGTGGTTAGGCGCCCACTATAACAGCTGGACGCCCTCACGGTTAGATGCCAGTGATGCGGGTCACGGCCCAAGGACGGAGGACCATCACGCCTGCAGTGGCGTTGGTGGCGTCTTCGATGTAGCCCTTGATGCGGTTCTCGCTGCCCAGTACTTGATACTTGGTGGGCACCAGTTGCACCAGGGTGCGACCACCTTCACCGTCACCGCCATCAACGCTCTCGGCGAACAGGTAAGCCACGTTGGCACCACCGTTTGCGCCGACGAACTCTGGGGCGAACACGAAGCGAACGTTCGGGAAGTTCTCTTCGATCCACTGGCGAACGGTCTCGCCGCGCGCCGAGGTGTTGGCGGTAGCCAAGACACCACGGTAGCCGGTAGGCAGAACCATCACCAGCTGAGTATCGTCCTTGATGTTGCCGCCCGAGCGCAGTTCGAGGTCATCGAACATCGCCTGAATGTCGCCAGTGATTACCGAGAATGCGGCACCCAGCCAAGAGGTGGTAGCGGTCTCGTAGGCAGCCAGCGAAGGATCGTTCAGCAGACCATAGGTCCGGCTGTTCGGTGCGCCGAAGCCGTAGAAGCCGATGCGGTTCCGGCTGATCTCCAGCGACTCGATGGCCGAGCGGCGCTTCTCTGCGGTGGCATCGTAGCCGCCTGCAGACTGGCGTGCCTCTTCCAGCTTGCCGACCATGAAGCCTTGTTCGAAGCGCTGGATGTTGCGACGCTCCAGGGTCTGCTTGTAGCTGGCCAGCGGGATGTTGGTGGTGTCACCGTACAGCTCGGCCTTGCCGACCGAATCCGCAACGTTCTGCAGAATCTGGTCGTCGTACCAGTTGCCGATGTTCATCATGCCGGTGATTTCGTCGATGGTGCGCACGCGGGTCAGCAGGCGAACCATGCCAGGCAGTACCGCTTCGAGGAAATGACCACGGATGTTGCCGCCAGTAGCAGCGGGACCAGTCAGCGCGGTATCCATTGCCACCAGGTTGATACCGATGGTCTGGAGATCGCGCATGCTGATCTCGGAATTGCTATCCAGTGCGAGTGGACCGCGCGCCAGGGCTTCGCGACCGCTCAGGTAGAAATGCTCTTTAGATTGCATGGGAGCGGTCCTTAGTTGGTCAATTTAATGACGGCGAGGGTTGGGGTTTGCGGCGAGACGTTGTGGCGAGACACGACCGCGTTCGGGATCTGAGTTTGGCCTGCGCCCGCAGTGCCGTGACCCAGTGCGCCAGTGGCGTTGGTGAAGTACACCAGGTCGCCGATGGTTGCGCCGGTCGTGGCCAGCTCGACGTAGACCTCACCCATGAACAGGAACTCGCCAGCAGTGCTGTTGCGGGCGTAGTCGGTTTCCAGGGCATAGGCCTTGGGGTTGATCATGATACCCGCGAAACCGCCTGTGCCGCCAGCCTGCACGGTCTCGACAGCTTCGTCGGCATAGGTGAAGGCTCGACCGAACACGTTGTTGGCTTCGGTGCCGGACACGATCAGAGCAGCCAGGGCGCGGGTAGGACCGTCGAACGCCAGTTCGCCAGGAATGCCCGAGACGATCTCGTTGGCAACGCTATTTGGAATAGGCATTATTTTTTACCCCATGCTTGCAATGCGCTGCCGGTCTTCTTGGAATCGGAAGCAATGTGGATGGTTTCGTGGTCAGGCTTGCGGCCATGCATCCAGGCGTTCAGAGCGATGCGCTCGGTACCTTTGGCGGTCTTCAGACCCAGCTTTTCGACGCCGTACTGAGCCACTGCATCGCAGGTCATGCGCGAGTGGTCAAACGAGCCGACGAACTTGGAGAGTTGGCCTGCCAGGGCATCACGATCGGCGATCTCGGCCATCAGCTTACTGGAGTCCAGGGCGACAGGAGGCTTGCTCAGCTCGGCGATCTGGGCTTGCAGTTGCTTGATGATGGCTCGGTCTGCGGCGACGCCGGACTTGTCGTTCACGGTGCGCAGCTTGGCGACCGAGTCGGTGGCTACCTTTTGGAGCTTGGCGTGCTTAGCCTTGGCGGTCGCCAACTTGGTTTTGGCAGCCTGCTGCTTGACCTTATCCTTCGAGTCGGTGGCAACCACCTGCTCGGCAGCGGCGGCAACTTCAGCCAGGGCTTCGCTTGCAGCTTCCAGCGCGCTCTCAGCCTCGGAGGCAGCAGCGACGGTCTCTTGAGCTGCATCTTCCTGCTCAGGAGTGACCTCGACCATCGGCTCCACCACGGAGTCTGCATCTTCGCTTGGTTGTTCTGCCGGGTCTTCATCCCCGGTAGTCTTGGCGGCCATCATCTTAGCGAGCATCGCCTCGATCTGTGCCAGTTGCTCTGGGGTGAATTCCATATTGATTAGCTCCGCGCTATCTAGGGTCATGGACATGTGTGGGTCGTTAAGCATTACAGCACTGTCTTGGATGGCAACATCTGGACCGGTTCGGCCCTCATCTACCAAGGCCAAGTGGTTTCCGCGTATTTGACGCTGCGTAAATTGGTAGGGCTTACCGCCAAACGATCCTTCTTCCGGCACCCACTTGCAGCGGTATGCGGGGGATAGCTCGGTTTTGCCTGCGCTGATCAGCGACTGAGCCGCGCTCGATGGGATCTTGATGTTGCCGCGCAGGTAGGTGCCATCGAAGTGGATCTGCTCGCCCATGTAGCCTTGAATGCCTTTGCGCTCGGCTGGAGTGCCGCCCTGGCCTAGCACCTCATGGTCATCGATAAAGGGCTGCAGCTTGAATGAGTCGATTGCTGCCTGATCGCCAAGCTCCTCGGCGGAACGGTAAACGCCATAGATCTTGTTCGGCTCAAGGCCTGGAACCGGGATCTCGCTGCCCAAGTACGGGTATACGCCGATCTTCGAGATAGGGTTATCCCGAATCAGCATGAAGCCGTTATGGTCAATCGAGCGAGTCGATTCTTTAGGCATTTTGCATTGAGCCTTGATTGTCAATGCATTGAGTCTATCACTGTGATTTTCAGGGGGCAAGAAAAAGCCCGCAATGCGCGGGCTACTTAACCATTACCGGGACGCTATCCCATCCCAATTGATCGCAAGCTCTCTCCCTATCCATTTGGCCTTCAAGCCAGTCATGTCCGCTCTCACTGCAAAGCGTCCAAGGGTTGTCGTCCTCACTACATAGCGGGGTATTGAATCCCAAAATATAGGCGTCCGACCTGCCCGCTCCAGATATCGTTTCCATCTCAACTCATCCCATAGTGAACCTGATACGCCACCGTCCGCGTCGACCCAACCTCTTCGGCGATAGCATACCCGTCGTCCATGCGCACGAATCGATACCCATTCCCGCCAGCCTTGACGCTGTTCTCGCTCAGCTCAGAGATCTTGCGCTGGGCGTCAGTCTCGATGCGCTCCTGGCTGGCTCGCTTGGGCACCTTGAAGATGCCGATGACTGGGGTTAGGTGGAAGTTGATAGCCATTATCTGCCCCATATCATCATAAGGAATCCGGCAATAATCCCAAAAAAGCAAACCGTAACCACTGATGCACACGTATCTACCACCTTTGGCTGCCTTGGCTTGCTTGTCGCCAGCAATCCCACCAAAAGAAAAATCACGAAGAATAATGCGCTTGTCAGAAGAATCTTATACCCGATGTCATACATTGCGAATCTCCTTACAGACAAACTGAACCGGCTTACCCATATACCGCCGAGACTCGCCCGCAGCAATGCAGGAGCGCTCGGTTGGGAATTCGGTCGGGCCTAGGGTAGCTGAGCCGTAGTTTATAGCCAGGACGAGGAGCCAGGTCATGGCTGCACCTCACTCAATTCTTCGGCCAGGCCAACCGGCCACCAATAGAGTGGGCGTTGATAGCCAGGATTATAAGTTTCGCGAAGCACCAACCCTTTGAGCTCAAGTGCCTTAAAGATGCTTAGCACCGCACCGGCTGTCATATTCAGGCGATATCCAACCTGATATGACAAGCCACCCAAGCCATGCGCGCAAAACTGATCGCCCTTGGCAATACGCAGCCGATTCTCCTCGTACAGGTGCGAACTGCTCTCTCGATAGCGGTAGAAGTTCTCGCGACCGATCTTGCGAAGCTCATTTAGCACCGCCTGCTGATTGCGCGTCAATCTCATGGCTGCACCTGCTTGCGGTAGCCAGCGTCGTAGATGGCCGCGCACGTCTCGTACGTGGTTACCCACTCAGGATTGCTGCAAGCATCCACCATCGTGCTAATAGCCTTGCTGCGCTCTTCCGCCGCGATCTGCTCGGCGGTGCGGATGGGGCGAAATTCCCAGTAAGAGTGGCGAATAGGAGTTTCAGCCAGGTCTTCTTCACACCAGACAATAAGATATTCAGTGGACATTGCCTTGACCGTGTAGGTGCGCCAATCGCCGCCATTCTTTACACGGCCTTCGCAGGTCGTTCCGATATTAGGCAGCCCCTCCCGAATAAATGCTGGCTGCTCATCCGCCTTCAGCGCATCGACTGCGGCTTGCCATTGGGCGCGGGTGACGATGGATGTAAACCAATCATCGGCATGAGTGTAGGTTTCATCTGTATGCTTCTCATGCATACCTATTCCGGGTAGATGTAAAGCTCCGCTATCTGCCTGACCAACATCATCAAAACCTTTCGGCCACTCCTTCAACTCGCGCGCCAAAATGTCTATTAGTTTCATTTCCTTTCCCTCTCTTGATTGATTTGTGAGTCTCTATATTTCCAGGCCTCGACCTGTAACACCTGAGTATTGAACCCCAGCAGACGAGCGACACTCTTCCAGCATATGCCGCCTCGATGCATCTTTAGCGCTGCAGCCGCAAACTCTGGCGTGATCCTGCTTGCTCGATCTCTGCCGTAGACGAAACATCCCGATTTGCGCAGATGATAGCGGACTGCATCCGGAGAGAATCCGGTTGACGCTGAAATCTGCGCCGCCGTTCGCCCCGACCTGTATTGATCAGCCATGAGGCTAGCAATCTCTGCCGGGATGCGCTTCACCGCTGAGCCTCGCGCATGACCTGCTTGCCCTTGGCGCGATACTCCATGCCGGAACGTAGGCTCAATTCTGCATAGCGCAGGTCGCCCATCTTGCGGAATTCGCGATACCACTTGAAGTCTGCATGGGCCAGGTCGTAGCACATCTGCACTGCGCGGCGGGTTACTTCTTTGCTTGCGAAGGATGCTGCGTTCATCGGTTGAGCCCTCTACGGTTCGTTTCGATGATCAGACTATAAGATAATAACTATCGCACCGCAACCCCTTTCGATAGACGGTCGACTGCTCAGAATTTATACTTCGCCAGAACCCACACCATCGGAAGGGACGCCATGTCCAGCGAGCACATAATCATTAACCAGATCACCGGCTGGCAGGATCTATACGAGCTAGCCAAGGTTCCGGTTGGCACCAGGCTACAGTGCCAGAACCAATCCAGCGGGCTGGTGCTGACGCGAAGGACTGCACAGAAACCACCAGCATCCGAAACCTTCGGCAGGCGCACAAAGGCTGATTCGGAATTCATTGTCGACGAAGGGGTGCCTGGCTGCTTCATCCGCTGCTCAATGGGCCTTCGACTCTACATCCAGGCGGACACTCCATCATGACCGGCACAATTCACGACCCTGGCGTTTCCCAGGATGAGATGTCGGATCTTAGTGAGCGAATCGCAATCCTCGAAGAGCGGACTGATACCGCTGAGAATGTCGGGCCAGCAGGTCCGAAGGGTGATACCGGGCCAGCTGGACCACAAGGTGAAAAGGGAGATCGTGGCGCAAAAGGTGACAAAGGGGACCCCGGCAACGACGGCATGGCTGGCCCGCGCGGACCTACCGGGATGAATGGCGATCCAGGCCAGCAGGGTGAGGCAGGACCTAAAGGTGACACTGGAGCGCAAGGCCCTAAGGGAGATCCAGGCTCAAACGGTTCGAATGGGGCGCAAGGCGTTGCGGGGCCTCAAGGGCCTCAAGGGGATACCGGACCCAAGGGTGACAGGGGCGATACTGGACCGCAAGGCGCAGTAGGCCCAACTGGTAGCACGGGCGCAGCTGGTCCTGTAGGCCCAGATGGCCAGGTCGGACCTAGAGGGTTTACGGGAGACCCTGGAGCAAGGGGCGAGACGGGCGCGATGGGTCCGCAAGGAATCCCTGGACCGAAAGGTGATACGGGCGCAACCGGAGCTATGGGTCCTGCAAGCACTGTTGCAGGACCTCAAGGCGCTACTGGCCCGAAAGGCGATAAGGGCGACACAGGCGCAACAGGCGCAATCGGGCCGCAGGGTCCTGCAATATCACCGTCTGCATCGCCAGCAACCCGCCCACTGAACACGGCCTTCCAGCTCAGCGCCACAAGACCCGCAACGGTCTACTATGGCGTAGACGTGACGGTAACCGCGCTGCTGGTCGCAGGATCACGCGGCACAGTCATCCTCGAATACGCTGACAACGCAGCCATGACTACAAACCTTGTGCAGGCGTTCTCGGGCACGAGCGGAGTGGGCGGGGTGCTCAATGCGAACACAGTGCAGACGGTGCCGCTGAACGCATTCATTCCTGCAGGCAAGTACGTCAGGATCCGAACGGTGAACACTGCAGGCTCCCCAACATTCGCCTACAGCGGAGGCCAAGAGGTCCTGTGGTAGAAGCAAGAAGGGCGCCGCAATGGCGCCCTCTCTTATGGATAGGTCCAAGGTAATCGCCCCAGCACCACTTCACCATCCTCCATCCGATACTCCATCAGTCGATCCTTCTTCGAGATGTGCGCCACTCGCTCGGCTTTCGCGGGCCCATCGGCGCGCATAACAACTATCGGGCATCCGACCGGCGGAAGGATGTCGGCAGTGTTCCAATGATCGTATGTCATTTCATTTCCGCCATTGTTTCTAGCGTGTTTGCCCTGTGGTTGTCGTTGACGCAGGTCTTACAGCGCCAGGGTTGATCCTTTATGAGCGCCTCTCGTCCCCTGCGGAATATGGCGCCACAGCGGCACTTGAGCACATGAAGGCCGCAATTGTGCGCAGTGATAACTGCGCCATCTCTCTTGGTGCCGACCTCAATTAGAGGCTTAATTTTTGGTCTTGGTTTAGCATCCATCAGCCGATCGCGCTGAGCCTTCACAAGCTTCAGCTCGTGTCGCAGAGAGGCTACCAAGGACTGCAGGCCTATAATGGTCAGCTCGCTCATGAGAACACCGCCTGCCAGGCTGCGTAGCCGACGGCCCACATGCACAGACTTGCCAGTGTGGCGCCGATAAGGGTTTTGCGTGGGATGGTCATTATCGCCACCTGTTAGATTTATTGCGTTTGCGTTCGCCCCTACCTTTACGCCTAATCCCATCGTAGTTGTGATCGAACTGGCCCAGGTAGGGTGGGATAATGGGCGCTTCATGCAGCGCAATCGCATCAAATGCGTCGCCCTTGATGTCGGCCATGCTTACTTCGTCCGTCTCGTCGACAAAAACAATTTCAGCGCCAGGCCACTGTTTATTTAGCTCTTCGATGATTGCCGAGACCCTAACGCTAGGATTACCCATCCCCAATATCGCTATTTTCATTCCGCCTTCTCCCCATCCGCGCAGCCGTGTTTAGCCAGCGATGCCTTTGCTTCGTACAGGCCTTGGCGAATATGTGGCAGCCAGCCATGGCTTGGATTTCCCTTGCTCAGTGCGAACTGGGCGTTGGCGATGTGGCATTTCGCCTGTCGCAGAGCCTCGACCAACTCCGCCTCCCGCGCCAACCCTTCATCGCGCTGGGCGATCGATTGGGAAAGCCTTGATCGAAGCTCCCGGATGTGTCCGCCGAGCTGGGTCTTATTGCGGTTCGCCACCTGAAGCTCTTGCCATATTTTCCGATAGTCCGGGTCCCAGCTGGCTGGGGCTTCCTGGGCGTATGGGATATCAGCCAGGCTATCAAGTCGTGGCAGCTGAATCTCGTCAGATAAACTCATTTCCCTTCTCCTGCTCTGCAAAACGCCAGACGCTGCGAGGCGTCCATGTAGAAACCTTCTACCCAGCCCTCGACGTATGCCTCACAAGCCCAATCGGGCCAGCTGCAATGGGGGTACCGGCCAAGGTCGCGCGTTGCGTGAAGCTTGCCCAGCCAATAGAACCACTTCTTGCCGGTCATACCGCCACCTCGCATTCCCAAAGCCCACCGACGCGCATAGTCATTTCGCCACCCCCGTACCCGAAACCGTATAGGTCACATTGAATTTGATGAAGCTGCCGTCTTCGAAGAAGAAGGTCTTTTCGTGCAGGTTGATCTCTCGGCGAACGAAGCTCGCGATCGATGCCTGGATGGGATTGCTGGAGCGCTGGATGCATTGAGCAATGGTCAGATTAGCCTTCTCAGTGCGCCTGTCTTGATCGAGCTGATTGTATTGCATGATGGTGTCCTCTCTGGTGGTAGGAGGACTATAGGATAGTAACTATCGGGTGTCAAATGGTTTTCGGTGGGCATGAAAAAGCCCAGCTGGTTTAGGGCTGGGCCTACTGCCTTTCGACAGTCCTACACGGTGCCTGTGCCAGATCAGGTTAGCTCGCCAATACCTGGTTGGCGCTGACTCTGCGCAATGCGAGTTGAACTATTCACCGTTGACACAAATGCACAGGATTGAGATCTGAGTCATAGCTGGAGGTGTTGAACCGCCCATCATCCTGCATCGTCCATTGGAACGACTAAGCTCGTCAGTCTATCTGGCTTTCGCTACATCTGCATCGGTAAAGCCCCGCATGACGTTTGGTTAGTCCGTTGGGTTTAGCCGCTGTACTCCGGTACTCGGGGCTTTCCGATAAAGACGATCCGCGTCTGCGGGCCCTGATCTTTTCCCCTCTTTCGCCACTGGCGAGGATACCAGCATGACTTGGCCCAGGCTTGCATATTCATCGTATCGCGCCCTTGGCGAGTGGTGCAGGAGGTCTACACCGGGCAAACTTTACGAAGTTGGCTCATATGCCAGAAGCATGGCTTTGATACTATCACTCATCAGTAGCAGGCTCAATAGGCATCAGTCGTTCTTTCACGTCTACAAATAGACCGCGCTCATCAGCCTCGATAGTGATCGTCACGGCATTGCAAACCAGCTTTGCCGGATCGGGGAATTCCCTGCCAATAAGCTCATAAACCTTGGCAAGGATCTCTTGCTGCATCTTCAGCGTCTGTTTGCTAGCCATTCTCTTCTTCTCCAAAAGAGATAACCGGAATCATGGCGCATCTGCAATTGGGTAGCTGCCCTGGATACCCACGCTCACCAGTCCGCTCATCGATCACAGGCGGCTTGTCGTAGTCGAAGATCTGCCCATCGTAGTCGAGATGTAGCCTTCGCGGATCAGCACCGCCGCCTGAGTGCAGCCACTCAAACTTCTTGATTCCCGCCGAAGCCGCGCGCTCGACATTCATCGCTGTCGTGACCTTGCGAGTCTGGTCGATAGCAATTAACTTCGCCCGATTTTCGGTGACGCCATCTATGTGCCGGATCTGCTCAAAGATGTCCTGCGAACCATTGCCGCCCGCCTGGATCGATCGAAGAACCGTTTGCGAGATTTTCTCGTGGTACTGCGCCTGGATGGACTTGATCAGCCCGACATTCTCGGCGGTCGATGCAGTCAGCCGATCTGCAAGATCACCTGGCATGTCCGCAACCTTGATGGTCAGCCCACCACTGATCTTCTTGAGCGATTCGCCAAGCTGCACCTGGCTTGCCTTGGAGGCGCCACTGATCATGCGCTCGGTGATGGTCGACGCCCTGGACGCAAACAGCTTTGCGTACTTGGTCGACAACCACGAGAACAAGATCCGCGCCTGACTCGCAAGGCTAGCATCCTGCGCCAGGGTATCTGGACCAATCTGCGAGCCCAACTGCTTAAACAGCCCACGCAGCTCACTGTCGTACTCTTTGCGCATAGCCTGGACCATGCGCTCAAGTTCGGCTGAGTACTTCGCTGCGGTGGCTGCAGGAGCGACCAATGGCGAACCCCTGAGCGTTGCCGCCCGGGGTTCTGCCCACTGAAGTCGCTTGCGGGTTAGGCGGATTTTCTTAGGCATCAGTGCTCGCCTGGATATTCCGCACAAGCCTGGCGATCATCCGGCCTCGATAGCTTCCATCGCACTCGCCGAAGTGCCTTGGCAACTCAAGGTCGGCGCCTAGCTTGTCCAGTGCAAGGCCTGTATAGGTGGCGTATGGGGTTAGGTCGATCATGGTTGCTCTCCTTTTGCGCGGGCGATGGCATCCTTGACGATCTTCCATGCATCGTCAGGGATCTGACCGGCATCATTTTCAAGATTCTCCAAAGCCTCCAGCAGATCCGGCGCGGCGGCGATCAGCGCTCGATCCTCAACTCCAGGGCAGAGGCCAATATCAATCATGATGGGCTCTCCATCGCCAGCATCCGATCTAAGGCTTGCCAACCCGTCACGGTCAAAGTCCCAGTACCAAGAACCAGGCGTGTGCGCGATCATTTCGCACGCTCCAGAATACTGCGGAAGTCTTCCATGGTGATATTGCCAAGACCCGCATAATGCTCAAGAGCAATCGACATGCCGATCTCATCGAGCAGGGAACCGATGTCAAAAGAAGATACGATCTCCTTGGCTGTGAATTGATTGATGACCGCGCTCTGATCAACCTCAACTACAAGCTCTATATGGTGATCTTCGCGAGTATGCGAACTGCTCGCGCATGAAAACCTATCGGACTCGATATTTAGATATTTCATTTTGCGCGCTCCGCAAGCATGGCGTCGGCCAGATCGTAAGAAGCTGTCGCAATATTTTCGTTGGTGCTCAAACCCCAGGTGTCAGCGTGAGCACAGATGCCCTGCATCGCCTTGCCCGCAAAGTAATCCCACAGAGACATGCCCCTGCCTGACGATGCATACATCGAGGTTTCACACGGAAATGCACAACCACCATCATTAATCTTCGACATCACAAAACCCCCTCATTTACTTGAGGCTCTATAGTCTCAGCTACAGGCTCGCCCGTCAATGGGTCAACGTTGCCCTGAGGCACATTGAGCGGATCCTCAATGTCAGCCAGGTTCTGATACTGGCTATCCTCATCATCCTTGAGCTTGGTGCGCACGTCCTGGCCGTCAATGGCCTGGATGGCGACGTAGATCTGATCGGTCTGCGCTTTCTTCAGCGCCACGTCTGCAGCCTCGGCAGCAGTCGGGCTATCCAGTGGCGCCCACTTTATTCCAACCTTCATCGGGTCAACTCCAAGCGATGGCGCTACATCGGATCGCATCATGCGCAGATAGTGACCCTTTAGCATCGGATCAAGATGCTTCTGCACCGACTCAAGCACCTGACGATAGCTCTCGGACTCGTACTCGCCGCTCGATGCGAAGCCAATCGGAGTGGTCTCGATCAGCTTGGTGGCGGGGATGCCAGCGCAGGCCGCGACCAGCTGATAGCTGAGCATGGTGCTTGATGGCAGGTCAGCAAGGGAAGTGTCGATCTGGCTAACCTCTTCCTCGCCAGCTCCTACGCGCACCCCATGGTTATCACGCAGCAGCGTCCATTGCTCCAGGTTGGCAGCCAGGGCTTCAGGGCTGGCCATGGCTGCCTCACTGACCTTCAGGTTAGTCAGCCGCTTGGTCATCAGCAACTGCGGCACCTCATTCGCCGAACGCTCAGCCGCATAAACGCGCTCATAGATCCGCTGGGGCACAGAGACGCCGCCGAACTGATACATCGGCTTCAGCGTGTCTGTGACCGGATAGGGGATGTAGATCGACAGGTGCGAACGATGATAGAGCTGGCTACCGATGCGATAGAACAGCGGCAGATAGAAATCCTTGCCAGCAGGGTTGCTTAGGTTCGCATGCGTCAACACGGGGGTAATCCACTGCGGGTCTACCTGGCTAATGCCGCGATAAGATCCAGGCGCGACGCCGTCTGGATTGAACGGCTTGATGTAGTACTCAGGATCGGTCGACTCAACCACGAACAGTGCAACGCGAACACCGAACACGCGACCGAAGGCGATGTACTCCTTCATGTGGGCATCGATCTGGTACTTCTCGTCGACATCGTTCAGAAGGTCAACGGCCTCGGCGCTGTCGCAATCGATCTGGTAGCCCATCCGCAGAGCATCCTCGGCGGGCGTAGTGCAGGCCTTGTCCACGAGCCAGTGCGTACCGATGACCGCGCACGCCTGGTAGCCGATGAAGGACTGGCTCGCATACCACATCAACTGCGATTCAGGCACACCACCAAAGCTTGGCCCCTTGAGCGGATAGCCAGCAGTCGGGCTGAAATGCTCATCCTGGGCGAATGCACCAGCAGGCTGCGGATAATAGATATCAGCCCGCTCCTGCTTCTTGACGAGCGCGCCCAGCACGCCAACGTCAGTGCTGAACACGCCCTTTGCAGTCGGAGCAGCCACATCGCTGGCCGGAGTCTGTTTCTTGCTGAACGGCCACATAGGCGCTCCTGTTGATCTGTTTAACCGAAGAATCCACGCTTGGCACTATACAGGTCTCGCAGCGCCTGCGTCATGGCATCAACCTCGTCATCGTGCGCGCCTGCGGGGAAGGTTGTCACTTCGTCGACGAATTCCTTAACCCATGGCGCGATGTCAGGATGTGGTAGCCATACGTTGCCAGCCTCCCACACAGCTGTCACAGCGTGCGCGCGAGCTATCTTGCTGCCATCTGGCTCTACCGGGATTATGCCGTGGATCTCATTCTTGAGCGAGTCAATGATAGCAGGGCCATTGGCCTTGTCTTCGATCAGCTTGCGCATTGCCTGGGGATGCCTGGCCGTCATATCAACTACTGCCTGCTTGGACTTGGTGAACGACATGCGCTCCTTCTTGCGATCGATAAGGTAGACGTTCGACCCAAGTTTTGCCCAAACCTGGCCCGCAACATAGTCTGTGCCTTCCGAGTCCTTAAAGGTCATGTCCCAGGATTGGATGATCTTGTCGAATTTGGTCGGTAGATCTTTGGGCAGGTAGTACCTGACACCCTCATCCTTGAAGATCGCGCCACCAATGGTCTTAGGCGACTGCTGGTACATGGCCGACCAGAAGTAATCACCAATGACCTCTTTGGTCTCTAGCAGCTTATCGGCAGGATGCAGCTCGGGAATAAGCGCATTGCCAGCGACATCGATGGCAGGAAAGCTCAGTAGCCTTGCCTTAGCGTTGGCAGCCAGCACTCGGCCTGAAAGGTCGTCAGTGGCCCAACGAGTAGCCATGATGATGTGGCCTGCATTCTTGCTCAGGCGGGTCAGGAAGGTCGAACCGTACCACTTCCAGATCGAATCCTTGATGGCGGGGCTCAGCGCTTCCTTGGAGTTTTTGATGGGATCATCGATGATGCCGAAGTCGACACGCTTACCAGTCAGTGGGCCGCCAACGCCCTGGCCGACGTAAGTGCCCTTGTGCCCAACCAATTCGAATGTCTCGCTGTTGCGCTTGGCCTCGATGTCGACGTGCACGGCTCGCTTAGCATTGAGCGAAGAGTCCGGGAATAGCTTGTGATACTCAGGCGACATCATGATCCGCTGCACATCACGGTTCATGTCGGTGGCCAAGTCCTTGGAGTAGGACAGGCCAGCAATGCGCAGATCCTGGTAGTGACCAAACACGAACGCTGGCAGGTAGCGCGAGACGATGTCCGACTTGCCGTGCTGTGGCGGTGCTTGAAGGATCAGGACGGGACGCACTCCCTCCATGCAATCGGCTATGAACTTCTCCAGGGCCGAGCAGACCATGATCGAGAAGTCGCTGACGATGTATTCGGGGTTGATGTAGCAGATGAATGACAGAAGGGACTTGCGCGCCTGCCGACGCCTCAGAAGCTCCTTGGCGGCATCGGCGCTACTGATCATGGCAGGAATGCAGCTAGCTCATCATCGGTCATGTCGCTGACGTCGCGGGTAAGCACTGGGCCGCCATTGGGTCCGCTGATCTCATGCTTGCTGGCCGACTCCCAGCCCTGCATCTTGGCGAGTTGCTGGATAGCAGTTATCGGCGAGTGCGTCTTGATCTTGATGCCTTCCTTGCCAGCTGTCAGCTCGGAGATGGCGGACATCTTCGCCGGGTCCTGCAATGCCGAATCCTTGATCTTCCAGGAAGCCTGCACAATCGGATTTCCGTCTGCGTCCTCTCCTAGGTCGTATGAGCCGAATTCGACCAGATCCTTGAGGTCGGTGCGCGCAAGATTGGAAAGCTTCTCCAGCGCCTCCTGGCGGCTCATGACGGCATTGGAAACGGCCTCCAGCTTCATGGCGTCCATGAAAGCAATTACCCTAGCGTCGCTTAGCATTCTTGAAGCAATTGCATCGGCGGCTTTCTCGTTTTCTGCTGTCCCTCCAGCTTCATAATAAGCCTGCCTCTGCGTCATACCAGAAAGCACGTTTACGGCAACTCTTTGCTGTAGCTGAGTTAGCCGATCAAACAATGCTTTCTGTTCAATATTCATAATCAACCCGCCCGATGCTGTTGAGCAGTTTTATCTGCATCTGCCCGCTTATTACGCCCAGCCCCAAAAGCAGTACCAGTTGCAATCGCGACCCAGAACACGAACATCATGTAAGAGCCATCTGGATTGCGCGAAGTTGGAAACGCCTGTATTGCCAGGACAAAGAACACAAACGCAATCACATAGTAGACCCAGGTGAAGTTGCGCACGGTTTTGTAGTTCTGCTTTATGCCCATCATGGATGCCCTCTCTGGCGGTTGGTACTGCGGTTGGGATCGAAGGATCGAACCCGATGAGATGACTATAGATACACCCATGCTGAAGGTCAAGCATTTTCCTGCTTCTCGGACAAAAAGCGCCGGACATCCGGACAACCCCCTTCCCCTTTAGTGGGAAAGGGGGTGTGTCCGGGCTTATGTCGAGGCCTATTTTGTCCCGGACACGTTTGTCCGGACTTGTCCGGATTTCTCTCATCCCATTGAATTTGCTGGATTTTTTCTACCGGACACATGTCCGGGATTTTCGGACAATAGCAAGCTAACGATGTCCGGAAATATGTCCGGTCCGGACACGGTTGTCCGTATAGATAATAGATATCGTATAGGCGAAAATCTTCGATCCACATATTATCTCTACAAATAGCTAAGTCCGCTTGACACGTGGCCTTGAGGGTGTATAGAATCTCGCAAACCCCACTAATGAGATTTTTTGTATGAATGAGTCGATTTTGCGCAAGCCTGGACGTCCTTCGGTGTACAAATTCGAGCTAATAGAGGTAGGGCAGTCCATGCAGTTCGATGACATCTCAACGGTCGAGGTCGAAAGGATAAGGGGAGCAGCCCTAGGTTTTGGGCGCAGATCTGGCCGTGTTATCGAGTCCAGAAAGAAAGTCGGTGGGATTACCATCACCCGGATCTCCTAATCATGGACTTCGAAAAATCCATCCATTCCGCCATAGGCTTGCAGTTTCGCCCCATACCTTGCGATGGAGTCTTGCGCCGATTCAATATCGGTAGAGATGAAGGCTTCGCAATAAGGTTCGAGGATTGTGGCGCTTTCGGGAATTGGAGCAAGTCTCAGTTTTTTGAATGGGATGGCAATAAATGTCGGCAGATTGATAATGCTTATACGCCTGCCAAGTTGCGTGGCAAGGCGCTCGACAAAGAGACATCGATAGTTGCCGTGGGCGATGGAATGTTTGCTAACGGGCAGACCATGGATGAGCAGTCGATTGACCGTTACATCCTGGCGCTGACCAGAATAATCGAATCAAGAGGCAAGGATGATTGATGACATGAATCCAGGCACAGAAGAAGAGATCGATCCGGGCGAGCTGCATCGGCAATGGGAGCAGTACGCCGAGACGCAAAACGAGATCGACAGGTCCAACGTTGTTGATATCCGCAAGGGGGTGAAATCAGAAAAGGAGAAAGGCTACAGCGATACCGAGCTTTTCCCGAAAGAGCCAAGTGATGTGTTTTTTGATCGCATGATCTTTGATGCCGAGCAGAGCCTGATCGACTCGGCCAGCCAGAAATGGATCGTTGACGGGATCATTCCCGCCGATGGGTTTGGCATCCTGTATGGACCATCAGGTAGCTACAAGAGCTTCATGGCACTGGACCTGGCAGCTGCTGTAGCCACTGGACAGCAATGGCATGGCTTCGACGTAGATGGCCAAGGCCCAGTCCTTTATGTAGCAGCAGAGGGCGCACAGGGACTCAAGGAGCGCGCGGTTGCATGGTCCAGGCACTACGGTCGCGATTACGGTCCATTGGTGATCTTGCCGGTCGCGGTCATGCTGGACGATCCGATCATGGTTCAGTGGTTTATCGAGGCATGCATGAAAGCCCAGGAGAAGGTCGGCAAGCCTTTTCAGATGGTGGTCATAGATACCATGGCTCGAAGCTTTAATGGCGACGAGAACAGCTCGCAGGATACCGGAGCGTTCATCAACTCGTGCTCTACATGGCGATCTAAACTTGATGACTGCACGGTGCTGATCGTGGCGCACGCCGGTAAGGACGTGCAGCGCGGCATTCGAGGAAGTTCCGCACTCAAGGCAGCATGTGATTTTGTCTTTGTCGTTACGCGGCCAAACCATCTGCAGGCGCTTTTCAGGAACGAGAAGCAGAAGGACATCGACGAGGCGGAGGACATGCGCTTTGCGCTGCAGTCGGTTCATCTGGGCATAAAGGATCACAAGGATCGCGAGCG
>Ga0302347_1000836_pt1 | contig 42858 bp, 38 predicted proteins | sample PhyWR1_FD_202178 | JGI IMG/M metagenome (GOLD analysis project Ga0302347, IMG submission 202178) | Leaf surface microbial communities from wheat plants in UC Gill Tract Community Farm, Albany, California, United States - DLSL W.R1 (v2)... | ecosystem: Host-associated > Plants > Phyllosphere >... | reverse complement strand
GAGACCAGACTTTAGGAGTTCCATATCCTACCACATATGATAAAGATGCTAAATTGCCACGAGAATCTGTTGAATTTGTAATCAATCATGTCATAGATGACCTAAAAACAAGTTTTGTTGACTTAGGTAATTCGGCTTTATATGGAAATCGCAATTCATTTAATTCCAGTGCAGTTAAGTTATTATTAGCCAGGGCTTATCTTTATAAAAAAGATTATGCTACAGCGCAGCAATATGCACAAGAGATTATTGATGATGGTGGCTTATTGGAAAGAACCCAGGCAGCAACTTTTTTTACTTTAGAAAATTCCGAGTCTTCACCGGAAGTATTATTCCAATTGGAGTATAATAGTGCGATTCCTTCCACTCAAGATATTGGGCAGTACTGGGGAACAGGTAATTCTAGTTCAGGTTACAGACAGAATTTTATGGCAAGACCTTTTTGGGAAAAATTCGGAGCAACTGATATAAGGAGAAGTACTTGGTATGGAGATACATCTGCAGTCCGACAATATCCTGACACTCCTAGACCAATAGATGTTAGAAAATTTATTCTTCCATACAGAGATGTTGTTTTATTACGCAGAACTGAAGCTATTTTCATAAAAGCCGAAGCTCAATATCATAGTAATCCTTCAGTAGCTTTTACAACTTTGAAGGATTGGATTAGAACATATAGACAAGTAAATTACAATAAGACTTTATCGGGAACTGCAGTACTAAATGAGATTTTAGATCAAAAAGGATTTGAATTTTTTATGGAGGGTCTTAGATTTTCTGATTTAAAAAGAAATAATATGTCTATTGTTAAACAACAAACAGTAGGAGATCCAGGAGTTCCCTTGACCACTATTCCTGCGGGAGACAGACGTTTTATTTGGCCAATACCATTTTCAGAAATGCAGTTGAATCCAAATATTAAACAAGCTCCAGGATATTAAAAATAGTTAAATATTCTTCAATTGAAGAATATTTAACTTCTAATTAAGTATATTTACATTTATTCAATAAAATTATATTATTATGAAAAAATTATTATTTTCTTTAGCCCTGATATCTTTATCAGGACTTTCAAAAGCTCAAACTCCTCAATGGGTTACAAAAACAACTGGGGCGCCAGCATTACATTACGTTAATGTTCTTAAAGCTGTAGATGCCAATACGCTTTGGTTTGCTGACAGCAGAGCTACTTCGGCTACTGATACAAGTCGTTACATAGGCTTGTCAACAGATGGTGGTAATACTTGGTCTAATAAAATCGTTAATGGACCAACTGGTGCCGCTACAGTAGGGGATATTCATCCTATTTCAGCTACAACAGCATGGTTAATAAGTTGTCCTCCTGCAACTGGTACTGTTTCTCAAAATGGAGTTTGGAAAACAACGGATGCTGGTACTACTTGGACTAAACAGACTACAGCACCTTATAACTCGGGGACATCTTTTTCAAATATAGTTTATTTTTGGGACGCTAACAATGGTTTCACAGCTGGTGATCCATTTGGAACAGGTGCTAATAAAAGATTTGAAATGTATACTACTTCTAATGGTGGCACAACATGGACCAATATTCCTACAGGAACTGCTCCCGCACCTTTGAACGGTGAAGAGTATGGATATACGTCAAAAATTACAGTTGTAGGTGATAATATGTGGTTAGGAACTGATGTTGGTAGAATACTTTATTCTCCAAACAGAGGTGGATCTTGGCAAGCTTTTCAAACAGATGTTGTTGACTTTGGAGGGGTAACAGTTCCAGGATTTACGGCTGATTTGGCTTTCAAAGATGTAAACAATGGTCTAATGGTTGAAAATCAGTCGGGTGTTGCAATACTGCGCTCAACTTCTGATAAAGGAGCTACATGGACTACAATTACGCCTACAAGTGGTACTTTCTATGGTAGTGGTATTGTTTATGTTCCGGGAACAGCTAATACTTATGTAACGACAGGAGTAGATGAAGGTTCTTCTTTTACAACTGATGGTGGTCAAACTTGGACTGAGATTGAGAATGCTGACCCAACAATTGGTAAATATTATACTACACTTGATTTTGTAAGTCCTACAGTAGGTTTTGCAGGAGGTGTTAGCCAGGCGCAAAGTACTGACACAGGTCAGCCATTCCCTGCATTCAGCGTATTTTCTGGTAACCTTAACCTAGCAGTTTCTGACGTTAATGCTAACAAAGCTAAGTTAACTGCTTTCCCAAATCCAGCTGTTGATGTTGTAAACTTGAAATCTTCTAAAGATATTAAAGAAATCGCAATCATCGATCTTTCTGGTAAGATTGTTAAAAGAGAGAAGTCTAACGGACAAGTTAACGTTTCTAACTTAGCTAAAGGAACTTATGTTGCTCAAGCAGTTTATGTTGACGGAAGTGTTGAAAACACTAAAGTTATTAAAAAATAATCCAGATTATTTTTACATAATCAAACCCCGCAATCTGCGGGGTTTTTTATTTAAGGATAATTAGTACTTTTGTATTCAAATTTCCTTGATGAAATATTTTTCAATACTGTTCCTTGTTTTAAGTTTTTTAATTAATGCACAGCAAGTCAACAAAACAGATTCTAATAAACTGCCTTCGGACACACTAAAAGTGGATTCAGGAGAACAGGATTCATTAGAAATTTATAAACCGACCATATACGATTATCAGGTTAAAAAGAGATTTTCTGAAAAGAAAATCTATGATACAACTTTCGCTATCGAAAGATCATATATTGTAACGCAGTACAATAAGAAGGATAATTTCGGAAAAATCCAATATGCTAATATTGGTTCAGGATTTCAAAATTTGGTTTATGAAAAGAATGCTGAGCAGAATTTGACACTTCTGCCGGAAAACAAATCATTCTATCTTATAGGTGAAAATGATATCAATTACTATGATGTAAAAACACCAACCACCACATTTTTCTATAACAATGCAATGAAAAATGGAGGACAATTACATACAACCTATACGCAAAATGTTGGAAAGAATTTCAATTTTGCGATAGAATATATGGGATTAAGATCCCAAGGACTCTATACAAATAGTTTGGCTTCGAGTAACAATACTATTTTCAGCGGACATTATATTTCTAAAAATAACAAATACGAAGCTTACGCCCATTACATCCATCAGAATGTCAACAATCAGGAAAATGGAGGAATTGCAGACTTGGACGTTTTCTTAGGAGGCGATTCAAGGTTCAATAACCGTCAAAATCTTGAAACCAACTTATCTGGCGCCGAATCCAGATATGCTTATAGAAGATATTATTTCAGTCAGGAGTTTGCTCCTTTTGATCCGGCAAAATATCCATTTAAGCTAAGGCACACAATTTACCATCAGGGTAATAAATATTACTTTTCAGAAACGACTTCGGATATAGGTTTCTTTGGAGGCATAGATAATACAGCATTTCCATTAACTAATAAAAAATTCTCCAACAATCTCAGTAACACTTTTAGCTTGGTTTGGGATAATGAGAAATTTAAGTTGGATGCGGGATTCCGTCATCAATATATTACGTTTGGAAACAAAAATGCTTTTCCATTGTTACAGATTCCGGGCTATTTCAAAGAACAGAGATTTGGCGCAGTGGGGAATTTACAAATCAAATTGTTAGATAAGATTCAACTCAAATCTTTCTTAGAAATTTCCAAAGGTTCAGAATTTGGAGATTATATCAAGACGACTAACGAATTAGTTTTCGAGCCTATCAAAGACTATCTGATAGAAGGACGAGTTAATTTCCAATCGGCTTATCCAAATTTCAATTATCTGGTGAACTCTTCGCATTATCTCAATTACAACTATTATCTGCAAAACCCAAATAACGAAGCGGTAACCCAAATCGGTGGAACTTTGAAACTGGCAAAATGGTTTGACACACAATTGTTTGTTGATTATTATAGAATTGATAATTATACATATTTCGACAGTTCAGCAAAACCACAACAGAGTTCATCTTCCCTCAATATTTCTCAGATGGGTGGCGAAGCGACTGCAAGTTATAAAAGATTTCATTTGAATGGAAGGGTATTGTTCCAGAAAGCTTTAACGAATGATAATCTTCTGCCAATGCCAGATTTTATTGGTAGAGTTAACTTATATTATCAGGCGCCGGCATTCAAAAAAGCGGCGGAAATTCAAGCTGGTGTTAAATTATACTACTTCACCAAATTTGCTTCAAGAGAATATTCGCCAATTCTTAATGAGTATATTTTGCCAGGAACCAATGCGTATTCAATTGGTGGACAACCGATTGCTGATGTTTACATCAATATGAGAGTTAAAAGAATGTTTTTCTATGTAGAGGGTCAGCATATCAATCAGACCTTTATGCAGAACAAATCTTTCACGGCGCCCAATTACCCTATTTATGATTTTCGATTGAATTTGGGCGTGGTTTGGTATCTTTTCCACTAATTTTGTTAGAATAATTATGGCAGCTTTATCCGCCTGTAGTTTATCCTGAGCTTGTCGAAGGGCTCCCAATTTGTCACACTGAGCTTGTCGTAGTGTCTGCTCAAGTCGGCCGCAGTTTCAAGATAAAACAATATTGTTATACAGAATTTGACAATTGTTTTCTTTGATGAGTTTTACGTCTTTGCGAGCCTTAAAAACAGTCAGTAATTAAAAAAATCTTTGCGAACTTTGCGTTCAAAATTTTAAAGTAAAAAAATCACCAACCAAATGACCATCGGTTTCGAACATATAGACAGCATTCCAAGACTCGTAAAAGACTTTCTTAAAAAAAATCTGGACGGATTTGAGGGAAAAGTTTTTGATTTTGAGAATTTCAAAAATCAGATTGAGGAAAAACAAAATTCCTATTCCGATGATAAAAGACAAATTCTTCATAATGCGATTTTCTCTCAGAATCAGGAAGAGCAGATATCTCCAAAACAATTGGAATTTCTCTTTTCTTTGAAAGATAAAAATACATTCACCATTACAACTGGGCATCAGCTCAATCTGTTTACAGGTCCTGTTTTCTTTGTTTATAAGATTTTGCAAACCATCAAAACAGCAGAATTCCTAAAATCAAATTTCCCGGAATTTAATTTCGTTCCTGTTTTTTGGATGGCAACAGAAGACCACGACTTCGATGAAATCAACCATTTCAAAACCAGAGAACATTATTACGAAATCAAAGGCAATGCGGGTGGCGATGTCGGAAATATCAAAATCGATGATACATTTTTCATTCAGGAATTTGAGAAAGAATTCAAAGATAATCTCTATGGAACTGAATTGATTCTTTGGGTTAAAAAAGCCTATCAGAAAGGAAAAACCCATACACAGGCGATTCGATATTTGGTGAATCAATTGTTTTCGGATTATGGATTACTGACCATCGATGGAAACGAAAAAGAACTGAAAAATCAGGTCAAAGATATTTTCAAAAAAGAATTATTATCGAATCAACTTTTTGAAACAACTAAAAATCAAAGACAATTTCTGGAAGATAATTATGGTAAAGTCCAAGTCAACCCAAGAGAAATCAATCTGTTTTATTTGACGAAAACCAGAAATAGAATTGAGAAGATCAACAACGATTATTTCATTCTTGACACCGATTTGAAATTTTCTCAGGAAGAAATTCTAAACGAGCTCGAAAATCATCCGGAAAAATTCAGTCCCAATGCGGTTCTTCGTCCGGCTTATCAGGAAACGATTATGCCAAATCTGGCTTATGTTGGCGGAAATGCTGAGATTATGTATTGGATAGAGTTGAAAGATTATTTCGAATCCATTAATCTGCCTTTCCCGATTCTGATTCCAAGAAATTCAATGTTGTTTTTGGAAGAAAAAACCTTTAGAAAAATTGAAAACTCCGGATTGAAAATCGAAGATTTCTTCGGGAATTTTGCAGAAGTCATCAATCAAAAAATATTAGATAACAACGAAATTAAACAACTTCTTGAACAAAAAGAACAAGATTTGATTAATTCGTTTTCAGAAATAAAAACAAAGGCTGAACAAACGGACAAAACTTTTGCAAACCTTGTGAATGCAGAGGAAACTCGACAATTAAAATCATTCAAAAGAATGCAAAAACGTCTTTTGAAAGCGGAGAAAATAAAACAGTCAGAGAAATTGGACCAGATGCAAAATCTGTTTTTGAAAGTCCATACGGGCGGAACCTGGCAGGAAAGAGTGTTGAATTTCAGTGTGTTCTATGCGGATTTTGGAAAACAATGGATTGCCGGTAGTTATCAACAAATGGATGTTCAAAAATCGGAACTGATAATTTCTTCCATTTAATCTGAAAGCATTATTTTTGTAACATTATATAAAAAGGATGGTTAAAAAGATTTTCATTTTATCAGGACTTATCGGATTTTTAGGGCTTTCGGCGCAGAAAACCCACACTGTTGCACCAAAGGAAACACCTTACGGTATTTCTAAACAATATGGTATCACGATTGATGAATTGTATCAATTGAATCCTTCCAAAAAAGAAGGTGGTCTTAAAATTGGCGATGTAATTGTGGTTTCAAAAAGTGGAAGTTCAAAAACAACAGCTTCAACTTCAACTCCTGTTACTACAACTTCTGTAGCTAAAACAGGCAAAACAGGATTCATTACTTTACAGCCAAAGCAAACCATCTACGGAATTACAAAACAGTACCAAATTTCTGAGGCAGACCTTAGAAAACTGAATCCTGAATTGGATTCCCATATGAAAATCGGTGACAAGATTACTTTGCCATTAGATAACATTCAGAAATTTGGCGGCTCTGCGCCTGCAAATGTTGTTCAAGCAACTACTACTACTACTACTACTACTACGACAGAAAAACCCGCTGAAGTAAAAATAGTGACTAAAACTGAAACTACTTCTTCTGACAAAGGTCTATATGTTGTTCAGGCAAAGGATAATTATTATAAAATCTCGAGACAATTCAACCTGACTCAAAAGCAGTTATTCGCTTTGAATCCGGGATTGGAAACAACAGGTTTGAAACCGGGAGAAGCGATTAGAGTTTCCGGTTCGGATTCTGCAGCAAGTTCTTCTAATTCTATCAAGGTTGAGGATAATTCTCAAAGCAATGCAACATCAGCTCCGGTTACTGAAACGACAAAGCAGACAACGGTTTCGGAGCCAGCGAAAACTTCTTTATCTGTAACTTCTTCGGAAGATGATTATGTGACTTACACGGTTCAGAGTGGCGATACGATGTTCAGTATTATGAACAGATTCAATGTGACACTTGACCAATTGATTAGCCTTAATCCAAATCTTTCTGATGGATTGAAAGCCGGGATGACTTTGAAAATCAAGAAACAAGACCCGATGTATTCTAAGAAAAGCGGTGATGTTTTGAGTGTTGTTTTGATGTTGCCTTTCGGGTACGATGCGAACGATGCGAAGTACAGAACAATGTCTATGGATTTCTTGACCGGCGCAAAATTAGCAGCTGAGAGAAATGCAACAAACGGACAAAAATTGGACATCAAAGTTGTAGATGCTGGAAATGAAACAACTTTCAAAAATAGTCTTTCCCAGATCAATCCGGATAATACAGATTTGATTGTGGGGCCTTTTTTCAAATCAAGTGTTCTTGAAGTTCTAAGATTTGTGAATGATAAAAAAATTCCTGTAGTTGCACCTTTTGCTAATTCGGAAGACCTTTTTGATTACAGCAATTTGATTATCATCGAAACTGAAAATTCAGTTTATTCGGACAGAATCGTGAAAGAAGTTGGTCAGGTTTATCAAGACCAAAAAATCTATATTGTTGCAGATAATTCCAAAGCAAATGCTAATGCAATTAAAGCTGGTTTGGAAAAGTCATTATCAAAACCTAATGTAGTTATTGTTAATTCTTCATCAGAAATTCAGTTAGAAAATAATATGATGACGGGACAATCGGTTCCTGTGATTGCGGTTTTAGCGGACGATGACGAATCTGCAGGTGCTGCTTTTGCTTCGAAAATTATAGCACTTGGAAAACAGACAGAAGGCGTGAAAGCTTTCAGTATGTTTTACAGTCCAAGCTTTGAGAAGAATGTAGACGACCTTTCAAAAGCAAGTTTGGTTTATCTGATGGACAGAAAAATCAATTACGATGGAGATTTTGAAAAAGAAATTCTTGCGGCTTACAAAGGCAAATATTGTAAGACGCCTTCAAAATATGCTGTAATCGGTTTTGATGTAATGAATGATATGCTGACAAGAGAAAACAAAAGAGGAGAAATTTTCAAGCAAATCGGTAAATCCCAAACACAACTAGCTACAAAATTCGAATTTGTAAAAGCAAAACCAAACGGAGCATATATCAACAACGGTTACAGAGTTGTCAGATTGATGCAGTAATATTGATTTGAAAATTAAAATAATAGTTAAGAAAAATTAAATGGATAAAACGCCGACTGGCGTTTTATCTGTCAAAAATTAGATATAATAAATGAAACTCGAAAGAGTTCCATCTATCCTAAAAAAATAATAGTTAATTAGATGAAAGCACTTGTATTTCCTGGGCAGGGTTCACAGTTTGTCGGGATGGGAAAAGAACTTTACGATTCCCGAAAAGACGTGAAAGACCTGATGGATTCTGCCAATGATATTCTTGGTTTTGATATTGTTTCTGTGATGTTCAATGGAACAGACGAAGACCTTAAAAAAACCAGCGTAACTCAGCCAGCTATTTTTCTACACTCGGTTGCTGCTGTAAAAGTAGCGAACGGTTTGGGCGCAGAAATGGTTGCCGGACATTCTTTGGGCGAATTTTCCGCTTTGGTTGCCAACGGCGTTCTATCTTTCGAAGACGGATTGAAATTAGTTTCCGAAAGAGCGCAGGCAATGCAGATGGCTTGCGATATTAATCCAAGTTCTATGGCTGCAATTCTTGGTCTGGAAGATACCAAAGTTGAAGAAATCTGTGCGGAAATCGAAGGCATTGTTGTTCCAGCAAATTACAACTGTCCTGGACAATTGGTGATTTCCGGAGAAACAATTGCTGTTGAAAAAGCTTGTGAAGCTTTGAAAGCGGCTGGTGCAAAAAGAGCTTTGTTGTTGCCTGTAAATGGCGCTTTTCATTCGCCATTGATGATGCCAGCTCAGGAGAGATTGGCTGCGGCGATTGAAAAAACAAATTTCCGAAAAGCAACAATTCCGGTTTATCAGAACATCACGACAACTGCAGTTTCTGACCCGGAAGAAATCAAGAAAAATTTGATTGCTCAGCTGACTGGTCCGGTAAAATGGACGCAGAGCGTTCAGAATATGATAAAAGACGGTGCGAATAATTTTATAGAAGTTGGACCAGGGAAAACACTTCAAGGTTTGATCAAGAAAATTAATTCGGAAGTTTCTGTAGCCTCTGCAATATAAATAATCAACAAATGAGCAGGATATTTTCACCGGGCAAGTTAATGCTTACCTCAGAATATGTTGCTGTTGATGGCGCTCTTGTTCTAGCTGTTCCAACGAAGCTGGGACAAGAGCTTTTTTATACAGAGAATGAAGACCAAAAGTCATTGATTTTTTGGGAAGCGTATCATCAAAATCAATTATGGTTAAAGGCTACGATTGATTATAAAAATTGGGAAATCCTTGAAACCAATGATTCCAAAGCTTCAGAATTCATTCTTAAAACACTCAAAAATGTTCAGAATCTTTCTGATACCAAACTAAAAAATGATACTTCTTATCACATTAAAACCAATCTTCAATTTCCTTCAGACTTTGGGTTAGGAAGCAGTTCTACCTTGATGAATAATCTTGCGGAATGGGCAAATATTGACGCTTTTATTCTGAACGAAATCAGTTTAGGTGGAAGTGGTTACGATGTTGCTGTTGCCAAAGAGAAATCTGCGGTTCTCTACAGTCGTTTTCCTGAAAGAACTTATCATAAAATTGATTTCAATCCGAGTTTTAAAAATGAACTGATTTTCATTCATCTCAATCAAAAACAAGATACGAGAGAAGGAATTTCTCATTACAAATCTAAGCCAACTTCAACGGAATTAATCAATGACTATTCTAAATTAACCAAAATGATTGTCAACAGTCAAAATTTGGAAGAATTTTCAGAATTAATGACAATTCACGAGCAAAAACTGTCCGATTTTCTCGAAATCCCAACTGTGAAAGAAAAATATTTCCAAAATTGCCCGAGCTTTGTCAAAAGTTTGGGAGCTTGGGGTGGAGATTTTGTTCTTGCATCCAAATTTGGAGATTATGAAAGCTATTTCAAAAAGCAAGGTTTCACCAAAATATTTTCTTGGTCGGATTTAATTAATTGATTATTAATAAATTATGAATTTTTATTGAACTGATGAATGTCAGTTTATAAAAACTTTGATAATTCGCTGATATTTTTACATTTGTCGCAACACCTTTAATCTTCAAAAAAAATTAAAAATGGACAAGTTAAAATCTTATCTTGAACGTCAAGGTATTTTCAATCCGAAAGAAATCATCCACAATCCAACTTACGAAGAAATTTTTCAGGCAGAAATGGACCCAAACAATTCCGGATTTGCTAAAGGCGTTTTGACAAAGTCGGGGGCTGTGGCTGTAAAAACCGGAATTTTTACCGGCAGGTCTCCAAAAGACAGATATATTGTAAAAGACAATATCACTCAGGATACGATTTGGTGGGACGGAAACATCAATCGTCCAACCACAGTCGAAGTTTTTGATGAGTTAAAAGACATCGTAACCAAAGACCTTTCTGGCGACAGAATCTATGTTATCGATACATTTTGTGGTTCTAACGAAGACACGAGATTGAAAGTAAGGTTCGTGACAAAAGTGGCTTGGCAAGCTCATTTTGTAATGAATATGTTCATTCGTCCTTCTCATTATGACCTTCAAAATTATGGCGAGCCGGATTTTGTAGTCATCAATTCTTCCGAATCTGTGAATAAGAATTGGGAACAACACGGACTTAATTCTGAAGTATTTGTAATGTTCGATTTGACCAAGAAAATGCAGATTATCGGCGGAACTTGGTACGGCGGAGAAATGAAGAAAGGAATGTTCGCGATAATGAATTATTACCTTCCATTGAAAGGAATGGCTTCTATGCATTGTTCAGCCAACGTAGGTGAGGACGGCGATGTAGCAGTTTTCTTCGGACTTTCCGGAACTGGGAAAACAACGCTTTCTGCTGACCCGAAACGCTATTTGATTGGTGATGATGAGCATGGTTGGGATAACAACGGTGTTTTCAATTACGAAGGTGGTTGCTATGCAAAAGTGATTGATCTTAGCAAGGAAAAAGAACCGGATATCTATGGCGCTATCAGAAGAGATGCATTATTGGAAAACGTCGTAACAGACGACGAAGGGAATGTAGATTACACCGACGGCTCGATTACGGAAAATACAAGGGTTTCCTATCCAATTTATCATATCAGCAAAATTGTTTTGCCTTCCAAAGCTGGTCACGCAAGTAAAATTATTTATTTGTCGGCGGATGCATTCGGTGTTTTGCCACCGGTTTCTATCTTGACAGACCAACAGGCGCAATACCATTTTCTTTGCGGTTATACATCAAAATTGGCAGGAACAGAACGTGGAATTACAGAACCGACACCTTCTTTTTCACCGGCATTTGGAGAAGCATTTTTGACATTGCATCCAACAATGTATTCCAAAACGTTGATTGGAAAAATGAAGGAGCACGGCGCGAAAGCTTATTTGGTAAATACAGGCTGGAACGGAACGGGAAAGAGAATTTCTCTCAAAGATACCAGAGCTATTATCGATGCTATTATTGATGGAAGCATTGATAAAGCTGATACGAATAAAGTTCCTGTAATGAATTTGGAATTCCCTGTTGCATTACCAAATGTTTCCGAAAACATTCTTGACCCAAGAGATACTTATGAGAATAATTCTGATTGGGAAGCTAAAGCTAAAGATTTGGCTGCAAGATATATTAAGTATTTTGAGCAGTTTACAGATAATGATGAAGCTTTGGAGTTGGTTTCTTCGGGACCGATTTTGTCAGAAGTTCATCAGGACTAAAAATAGAAACGCTTCCAATTTGGAAGCGTTTTTTATTTAAAAGGCTTCGAGAGCCTCAGCCTGACAATTTAACTATTGTATCAATTTTCCGTCTTGTTGCAGGATGACTTTATTGTTTTGTTCAACGGTCAAATCAATTTCTGGTGCATCTTTTTCGCCAATAATTCCTCTGTAAATAATGTAACTGAACTCGCCTTTTTTGAAAGTAATTGTATGATTACCGCCGCTTCCTTCCATTCTGATCTCGCCATTAGTCAGAATCAAATCGGGTTTTGTAGATTCTTTTTTACCTAATTTCCAAGAAGCATAACGGTATTTTCCATTGCTCAGTTCATCAATTCTAATCAAATAACTTTTAGTGGTCATTTTATAAACTGGCGATTTATATTGTCTCAAAGTGGAAAATAGATTTTTCTTTTCGTTAATAATAATGTTGTTCTTTTGATTTGTTTCGAATGGACTCTGGTAATTTAATGCTGTAATTCTTCCTTCTGTATCAATCCAAAAATCTCCATTATCAAGCATTATTCCTCGCCAGCCGACTTCTGACCATTGTTCTATTTTCGAATTTGAAATTTTATTAATGATTTTCGAATCAAAAATCTGATTGAATCTCTTCTTGAAATCAGACTCGTTTTTAACATCAGGAATTGGATATTCTCTGCTCAGAGGATAATTAACAATTTTAGAAATTCCGTCAATATTTTTAGTCTGAAATAACTTAATTACTTTCTGAATATTCTCGGTTTTAGTTTTATCCAGCTTTTCGTTTTGAGAAAATACAACACTGGAAATCAATAAAAAGAAAAATAAAATTTTGTATTTCATTACAAATCAGTTTTTATTTAAGGAAAGGATTATGTTCTTTTTCAAAACCAATCGATGTTGGTTCTCCGTGACCACTGTAAACTTTGGTATTTTCTGGCAAAGTCAACAATTTATTTTTAATACTTGAAATTAATTGGTCATAATCGCCTTTGTGAAGGTCGGTTCTCCCAATGCTCATCATAAAAAGTGCATCACCGGAAATTACAAATCCATTATCCTGATTATAAAAAGCCACACTTCCAGGCGAATGTCCAGGAACGTCGTAGATTTCAACGGTTTCTAAACCTAAGTTTAATTTTTCTCCTTCTTTAATATGCTGAATTTCCCCTCTGAAAGCAGGAAAGAAAAAACCATAATTTTTAGCGGTAAATGAAGCGCGGTCAAGAATTTCCATCTCATCAGAATGAATCAAAACCGGAACATCAAAAGTATCATAAGCCCATTGCAAGCCAATAATATGGTCAATGTGAGCGTGCGTCAACAAAATATTTTTGATTTTAAGTTCATTTGCTTTGATGAAGCTGTGCAAAGTTTCGGTTTCAGCTTCGGGCATATTTCCCGGGTCTATAAGAAAAGCTTCCTTTTCATCGTTATAAATGATGTATGTATTCTCAGAAAACGGATTAAATGCAAAGGATTTTACGTGCAACATTCTTTTTAATTTAGATGTAAAAATATAAAACATTAACTTAGCAAGATGAAGGTAATTAAACTATTTTTTCTTTTTTTAAGTGCAATTTCTTTTGGACAGGAAATTAAAAGTATCCAAATTTTTAATCCTAAAACCAATGATGAAACGCCAGTTATTGCTCAAGGTGGACAATTGATTTTGAGATTTGATGATTTGTCTAACAGCAGCCAATTGTATAGATATACTTATAAACATTACAACAAGAATTGGGAAGAAGACGGTTTGTTTTTTACCGAATTTGCGAATGGAAGTATGAACGCTTTGATTGAGAATTTTCAATATTCTTTCAATACTTACCAGAAATATACACACTACGAACTAGCTTTCCCGAATGAGAAAATTCAGCCAAAAATTTCTGGAAATTATGAGATTATCGTTTACAAAGATTCTCAGGAAAAACCTTTGTTTACAAGACGATTTTGTATCTATGAAGATGGCGCTAATTTGGGAATCAATGTCACAAGATTTATTGATGCTAAAAATCCCAACCTGAAACAGAGGATTGAAATTCAGGCGACCGGTAATGGTTCCGGAATTACCAATAACCTGTCATCGCTTTCATTGAGTGTTATTCAAAATAACAATTGGGATATTGCTTTGAAAAACCTTCGTCCAAGTTCTACAATGGGAAATCAGCTTTTATTTCAACAATTGAATTTAGCTTTTCCAGGAAATAACGAGTTCTATTATTTTGATAATAAAGTGATGAATCAAGCTTTGGATATGGTTGCTAATACGGAAAATATCGATGGCAGAAATTATACTTATCTTCATCCTGTTTGGGCTTATCCGGGAGATTATCAGTACCAACCAGACGTGAATGGCGCTTTTTATTTCCGTAGAAATGATTTGGGGATTGAAAGAAATGCGGACAGAGAAGCAGATTATTCCTGGGTTTATTTTGCTTTAGACAGTCAGAAATCAGATAAAGAATTCTATGTTCTTGGGATGTTCAATGATTATAAAGCCGATAAAACCAGCCAAATGCAATACGATGAAAAGTCTCAAAAGTATATTGCAAAAATCTATCTGAAGCAAGGTTTTTACAGTTACATCATTGCGACAAAAGGAGCAGACGGAAAACTGAATTATGGTGAAGTCAATGGAAACTTCTGGCAGACAGAAAACCTTTACCAAGCCTTTCTATATTACACGCCATTTGGAAGAAACTTCGATGGATTGATTGGTTATGGCGAATTGCGAACGCCTGTAAGATAAGTAAAGTACAAAATTAAATTAATATCCCGAAGATTGTCAATTCAATTTTTTGGAATAATTTTAGCTAATAACTTCAAAACAATTTTTATGGAGCTTCTTTTCGAAAATAAAAAATCTGGGAATGGTGGGTTTATTACAATGAAAAATCATCAGGAAGAGATCGGAAGATTGACTTATACGATTGTTCCTGAACTTAAAAAATTAATCGTGAGTTATGTAATGGTTTTTCCAAAATTTGAAGGAAAAGGATTGGGGAAAACTTTGGTAGAGAAGTCGGTAGAATTTGCCAGAAAAAATGGATGGACAATCAAAGCGCATTGCTCTTATGCTCACGCTGTTCTAAGCAGAAAACCAGATGTAGAAGACGTCTTCGTCGCTTAAAGATAAATTTATTACCTTGGTAATACTAAAGTTACGGCTCGCAATTGCGAGCCGAGCTTTTTTTATTTAATCTGAAAAAATTATCTGTTCATAGACATCAGGAATTCTTCATTGTTTCTGGTGCCTTTGATTTGTTTTTGAACAAATTCCATAGCTTCCAAAGGATTCATATCAGCCAGATATTTTCTCATAATCCACATACGTTGCTGCGTCGCTTCGTCCATCAAAAGATCATCTCTTCTTGTACTGGAAGCCACTAAATCTACAGCTGGATAAATACGTTTGTTAGCAATCTTTCTATCCAATTGCAATTCCATATTTCCGGTTCCTTTGAACTCTTCGAAGATAACTTCGTCCATTTTGGAACCTGTATCAATCAAAGCGGTTGCAATAATTGTCAAAGAACCTCCATTTTCAATTTTTCTCGCCGCTCCAAAGAAACGTTTTGGTTTGTGAAGAGCGTTGGCATCCACACCTCCGGAAAGAATTTTCCCAGAAGCCGGTGTTACAGTGTTGTATGCTCTTGCCAAACGTGTGATAGAATCCAAAAGAATCACAACATCGTGACCGCATTCTACCATTCTTTGCGCTTTTGATAAAACCAAATTTGCCACTTTTACGTGCTTATCTGCCGCTTCATCAAATGTAGAAGCAATAACTTCTGCATTCACACTTCTTTGCATATCCGTAACTTCCTCTGGTCTTTCATCGATTAGAAGAACCATCATATAAGCTTCCGGATGATTGGCAGAAATGGCGTTAGCGATATCTTTCAGTAAAATTGTTTTACCGGTTTTCGGCTGTGCAACAATCATTGCTCTTTGTCCTTTCCCGATTGGCGCAAATAAATCCACAATTCTTGTAGAAAGAGTAGAGTTTTTACCAGCCAGATTGAATTTTTCCTGAGGGAAAAGCGGTGTCAGATATTCAAAAGCAACTCTGTCTTTGATAAAAGCTAAATCTCTTCCGTTAACTTCTGTAGGTTTCTGAAGCGAGAAATATTTTTCGCCTTCTTTTGGCAATCTCACGATTCCTTTTACGGTGTCTCCGGTCTTCAAACCATAATTTCTGATTTGATTAGTAGAAACATAAACGTCGTCTGGAGAAGAAATATAACTGAAATCTGAAGAACGTAGGAATCCGTAGTTATCCGGAAGAATTTCCAAAACACCTTCTATTGTTACAATTCCATCAAAGTTAAATTCCTTCTTTGGAGCTGGAGCTTCTGGCTGTTGTGCTTCGGATTGTTCTTTATGATTGTTGTGTTGTTGAGAATTGGGGTTTTGTGTTTTTTGCTGACCTCTGTTGTTATTGGTCTTTTGCTGATGCTGCTGATTGTTTTGCTGCTTTGGCTGTTGCTTTTGTTGAGGCTTTCTTTCCTCTTGCTCAGGCTTTTCATCAATCTTTGGAGAAGTTTCGTCTATAGAAACTGGAGTTGTTGAAACTTGTTCTTCTGTCTGCGCTGGAGTGATTCTCGCTCTAGGTGTCTTTTTCTTTGGAGGATTTGGAGCTTTCGCTTCTTCCTTCACAACCGCTGCAGGAGCTTCCTCTGTGACAGCAATAACAGGAGTTTCTGCTGGAACTGAGTTTTCTTCTTTCGGTTTCTCTGCCGGCTTCCTGCCTCTTTTCTTTGCAGGAGCTGCATTTTCCGTAGAATTCTCTTCTGTTTTTTTCGTCATATTCTCTTGAGTAGCGTTAAGATAATCTTTAATGATTTTTGGATTAGAAGCCTGATAGTCCAGAATTGCGAAAACAGTGTCTTCCGGAGAGCTTTTCTTTGCCAATTTAACGCCTAAATCTTTAGAAAGTTGAGCCAATTCCTCATCGGATTTTGACCGTAGCGTTTCAATATTAAACATATAAATACGTAAAAGGTAATTTTTATTTGTGTATAAGTAAGAATGAAAACCAGGAGGTTATCATTTTTATTGAGTGATTACAATGCAAATCTACATTAATTTTTGAATTACGCAAAAATTATTTTATTTTTGCAATCTATTTTAACCTTTTTTATAAAGGATTTATAATAAATATGTTACAAAGAATACAATCTGTCTGGATATTTTTAGCTGTTTTGGGAAGCGTTTTCCTTAATATTACCGCACAAGATTTTGATATCCTTGGAAGATATTTGACAATCAATGCTTCCACGGTAATTTTAATATTATTCGGAGTGTTGAGTATTTTTAGTTTCAAAAATAGAAAAAGACAAATATTGCTGAATAATATCAGCCTTATTATAAACGCTTTGTTGGTTGGTCTTTTGATTTACTGGTTACTAAATTTATCCGGAGGAATTCAGTTTCCTGAGAAGGGTATTGAGCCAATTTTCCCATTTATTTCGGTGATATGTTTGCTTTTGGCAAATGTTTACATCAGAAAAGATGAGAGGCTCGTAAAATCTGTAGACAGACTTCGATAGGCTTACGACGATTTTTTTGAGTGAGAACAGCTTCCAAAAGGAAGCTGTTTTTTATTGGTAAGAATTATATCTTTAACTTTAGAGCATTAGTAACAAAAAGTATAATTATGGTACTTATAATTCTTAATAAATCAATTTAACTATGAAAAAAGTAATCTCCATTGTTTTAATTGCTCAATCGTTTCTGTCTTTTGCTCAGGATATTTCCAAAGAAAGGGTTGTAAACATTGTTTCGACTTTAGCTTCAGACGAGATGAAAGGCAGGAAATTCGGAACATTAGAAAATGATAAAGCGGCAGAGTACATCGCTTCGGAATTCAAAAAAAATAATCTGGATTACTGTTTTGGAGATTCTTACTTGATTCCATTTGAGTATAAAGACAAAAAAGGTTATAATGTCTGCGGTATCAAGAAAGGAAAATCGGAACAGAGTTTAGCTTATTCAGCTCATTTTGACCATATCGGAAACAATAACAAAGAAGGCGATAATATCTACAATGGGGCGGATGACGATGCAAGTGGAGTAGCTACAGTAATCGGTTTGGCGGATTATTTTAAAGATAAAAAAACTGATTTTTCTATGGTTTTTATGGCTTTCAATGCAGAAGAAATTGGATTGATTGGCTCAAAAGCATTATCTGAAAATCAAAATCTGAATCCTGTTTTCAATAACATCAAAGCGCTTTTCAATTTCGAAATGTTGGCAACGGAATCTCAATTTGGTAAGAATGCAGTTTTTATGACGGGCGACGAGTTTTCAGATTTTGATGACTTGATTAATACTAATGCAGTCAACGGTTTGAAAGTTTATCCAGACCCATATCAAGGTCAGCAGTTGTTTTACCGTTCAGACAATGTCAATTTCGTTAAAAAGAAAATCATCGCACATTCTATTTCAACTGTTGATATGAACAAAGCAGTGCACTATCACGCTGTGAATGATGATATTAATATTGTGGATGCCGATAATTTGACGAACATCATCAACAACTTCGCAAAAACAATCGAGAAACTGAATACCAAAAACTTCACACCAAAATACAACGACAAAGTAAAATACGATTTCTAACGTCTTGATAAGCTAAGCTATTTATTTTCCGTAATTTTGCATTTCCAATTTTTTTGAATGAAACCATTTCAACGTATTATCAGTATTGCCAAACCACATCAAAGATTTTTGTGGGGCAGTATGTTTTTCAATATTCTTTATTCTCTTCTTCAGATTGCTTCTATTGGTACTTTATTGCCAATTCTTAGCGTGATGTTCGGAACTTCTGACAAAATCGACACGTCAAAAGTGCCTGTTTGGAGTGGCAGAATTGCAGATTATTTTGGCTATGTCAAAGACTTGGCATATTATACAATTCAGATTAATATGGATAAGCACGGCGGTATTAAGGTTTTAGCCGTTCTTTGTTGCATTACTGCAGTTGCGTTTTTATTGAGGAATATTTTTAGATATCTGGGGTCTTATCTATTGGTCAACTATCGTGTTGGGATTACCAGAGATCTTCGAACCTTGATGTATGATAAATTTCTGAAACTACCAGTCTCGTTTTTTACAGAACAGAGAAAGGGTGATATGATGTCGCGAATATCCAATGACATTGGCGCTGTAGAGGGTGGAATTATGGGGTCTTTAGTCGATATTGTGAATTCGCCTTTTATGATTATTTCGTCATTGACAGCATTATTTCTTTTATCTCCGAAACTGACTTTATTTTCATTAATCGTTTTCCCAATTATGGGCTGGATCATCTCTTGGGTAGGAAAAAGCCTAAAAAAACAGGCCAAATTTGCACAGGAAGAATTAGGAAATCTCTTCTCTTTGGTTGATGAAACTTTGAAATCTTCAAAGGTCATCAAGATTTTTAATGCAGATAAAATCCTGAAAAACAGATTTAATAAAACAACAGATCAATGGCAACATCATGCCATTTCTATGAGCAGAAGACGTGAGTTGGCTTCTCCAATGAGTGAATTTCTTGGATCTGTAACGATGTTGCTCATCACTTGGTACGCCGGAACAGAGATTATCAACGGAACCAATAAGGATCCTGCGACTTTCCTTGCATTCATAGCTGTATTTTTTCAGGTTTTGGATCCTGCGAAACGATTGTCAAATGCTATTTCTGCAATCCAGGGTGGAATGGCGAGTTTAGAAAGGGTTTCCGAAGTTTTAGATTACGATTTGAAGGTTGATGAAATCCTGAATCCAACACCTATTTCTGAGCTAAATGATAAAATTGAATTTAAAAATATTGGTTTCTATTACGAGAAATCAAATCTAATTCTAAAAAACGTTTCGATTACTTTGCCAAAAGGAAAAACAGTCGCTTTAGTTGGACAATCCGGAAGTGGAAAAACTACGATTGCTAATCTCTTGGCCAGATTCTATGATGTTTCCGAAGGCGAAATTTTAATCGACGGTCACAACATCAAAAATCTAAAACTAACAGATTATCGGAAACTTCTGGGAATGGTAACTCAAGAATCTGTTTTGTTCAACGATTCGGTTTACAATAATATTTTGATGGGAAATCCGGATGCAACAGAAGCACAAGTGATTGAAGCTGCGAAGATTGCCAATGCTCACGATTTTATCTCTCAACTTCCGGAAGGTTATCATACCAATATTGGCGACGACGGAAACAAACTTTCTGGCGGACAAAAGCAACGTGTTTCCATCGCCAGAGCTGTGCTGAAAAATCCACCAATTATGATTCTTGATGAAGCAACTTCTGCTTTGGATACAGAGTCTGAAAGATATGTTCAGGACGCATTGGAAAAAATGATGGAGAACAGAACATCTTTGGTTATTGCTCACAGATTATCAACCATTCAGAAGGCTGATCATATTGTTGTAATGGAAAAAGGTGACATCATAGAACAAGGCTCTCATCAGGAATTGATGGAAAAAGATGGCACTTATAGAAAGCTGGTTGAGCTTCAGAATTTTGACTAATGAATCCAATTCAGGAATATTTTTTTCGGATTGATGAGCCTGCGAGAAGTGCGCTTCTGTTTATCCGAGAAAAGATTCTACATTCCGATGAATTGATTACTGAAACTTTCAGTTTTGGACTGCCTTTTTTGAAATACAAAAAGAAAATGCTCTGCTATTTCTATTATAGCAAACAGCATCAGAAGCATTATCTCAGCTTTTATCACGGCGACAGAGTGGATTATCCCGAACTTTTATCCGAAGGTAGAAAGAAATTCAAAATCCTACTTTTGGATATGGATGAGGATTTGCCAATGGAATTGATTTTCAATATTCTTGATGAAGTGAAAACTTATATCAAATAAATTTTTGATTTTAACTAAATTTCACCCGACTTCCAATCCGTTCTTCACTGGCAAACTCGGACTCAACAAAGTCACTTCACTTTTATTGTTGCCATAAACTCCAAGAACAAGACATTCGCTAAAGAAATTGGCGATTTGTTTCTTCGGGAAATTAACCACTGCCAGAATCTGTTTTCCTATTAAATCTTCTTTCAAATATAAAGCTGTGATTTGAGCAGAAGATTTCCGAATGCCCAAATCTCCAAAATCGATTTCCAATTGATAAGAAGGATTTCTGGCTTTTTCAAAATCATTCACAGAAATAATGGTTCCAACTCTAATGTCTATTTTCTCAAAATCGTCCCAGGATATTTCAGGTTTTGTCATTTTTTAGATTGTTTTAAGTTTAATTATCAAGATTTATCATATACCAATTCACTTGGTAAGGGTATTTTTCATAAGGCGAATCTCCTTCAGTAAAAGTTAGACCCTTATCAAAATCCCTTTTTGCTAATCTTGCGCTTTCCAGATAGTTTGTATAATCGTTATCAATTTTGTAGAGATTCAAAGCTTTATAATATTCTGCATCAGAAAAGTTGGGGTAAACTTTTAAGGCTTTATCAAACTCTTCAATCGCTTTTTTATAATCTCTTTTTTCATAATAAATAACACCAGTGTAAAAATAACAAAGAGCTGAGACCCAATCTTCTCCGCTTTGTTTTTTTGTTTTTTCAATTTCGATTTGCATCAAGTTTAAAGCTTTATCATATTGATTGAGTTGCAAATAGCAAATCGATTTATAAAAATCATAGGAATGATCATTCTGAATTCCGTCTCCGAATTCTTTCGTTACATCATTAAAATCTTTCAAAGCTTCCGAATAATTTTTAATAAAAATACATTTCAGAAAACCTCTTCTTCCCAGATATTCTTTTCGATTATACAAAACGGCTTTATTATAACTTTTTAAAGCCAGTTCATACTTTCTTGTTTTCCAAAGTGGAAGGGCTTTATGATGCCAAAAAATGGCAATTGTTGAATCTGCTTTTATCCCTTCATTGATGCAATCTTCCCAACCTTGAGATAAGTAATGAAATTGATAAGCACATTTTTTTGTGTATTTTTCTATGATTGAGTCTTGTCTTAGGCTTTGTGAAAAAGAAGAGCTGAATATATTTATCAGTACTAAAAATAAAATTCTTTTCATATCAAGCTTTATTTTTAATGTCTTGCAAAAGCTTTTCAACCTCGAGTTTTTGCTCCAAATATTTTAATTGAAGTTCACTTCCTTCGCCCATTCTTCCATAATAAATCAAAGCTTTTTCACCAAAGAAGTTTTTGTAGTAGTCGGAAAGCTCCGGAATCTGCGGAAAATTGGTGTGAAATAACATTTCGTAGTAAGCCTGCCATTCGCGCTCGTTCTTGTCCAGAATCATCATTTTTGGCGATTTCTGGCGAACATGCAACATCTCGTGAGCGAGCATATTGAGAACTAAAGTCAAATCAAAATCGAAAAGATTTCTTGGAATCAAAACTTCCTGCATATCTCCGATTTCTCCATTGGCTGTCAATAGAACCGAGTTCTTTTCTAATTCTTCCCTAAAACCAAATCCTAAAAAATTTTCATCATCCAATTCGAATTCGTGGATAAGGAATCTTGCGGCATCGAGGATCTCACCGGTTTCTTTGTAAGCGTTGAGGTTGAATTGTAATTTTTCGTAGTTCATTTGTATTTTGTAAATTCTAATTTAATCAAATTTACAATTTAAAGACAAATGCTCAAAATATGTTAAATCCGCGACCCGACTTGAGCGGAAATCCTTTTTACGCAACGAAGTGGAGTGAAAAGATTGGTAGCGGAAGGCGGATAAAGGCACCCAAATAACAAAAAAAATCGCACCTGATTGAGATGCGATTTGATTTATTTAGAATTCCATATTCACTTCCAGTTTTTCTGCCAGAAGTTTGGAAACTTTTACTTTGAGTGGCTCGATATCGATGTTTTGCATCGCATCGTTGGCGAAAGCGTAAAGCAGCAATGCTCTTGCTTCCTTCTTGGAAATTCCACGAGCTCTAAGGTAGAACATCGCATCCTCATTCAACTGTCCAACAGTACAACCGTGCGAACATTTTACATCGTCTGCAAAAATTTCCAGCTGAGGTTTTGTATCGATAGTTGCGCCCTCGTCCAACAAAATATTGTTGTTCTGCTGATAAGCGTTGGTTTTCTGAGCAATCTTGTTCACAAAAACTTTTCCGTTGAAAACGCCGTGCGATTTATCTTTGAAAATCCCTTTATAATTCTGGTAAGATTCACAGTTTGGTGTGTTGTGATGAACAGCCGTGTGGTGGTCTACCAATTGGTCTTTCCCGATAATGGTGATTCCGTTCATAAACGAGTTGATATTCTCTCCGTTGTGGATGAAATCCAGATTGTTACGAACCAATTTTCCTCCGAAAGAGAATGTATTCACAGTCGTTAAACTGTCTCTTTCCTGCTTCGCAAATGTGTGGTCCACAAGGTAAGATGTGTCGCTGTCGTTCTGTAATTTGTGCCAATCTGCTTTTGCATTTTGGTAAGTGAAAATCTCCGTTACAGAGTTTGTGAAAACGAAAGATTCGTCGAAGTTATGGTGACTTTCAATCACTTCTACTTTTGCGCCAGCTTCTACAATTAGAAGGTTTCTTGTATTGTAGAATATGTTTTCTTCCTGACTGTCAGAGATATAAAAAACGTGAATCGGTTTTTCGATGACGATATTCTTAGGAACTTTCAGGAAAAATCCTTCATTGAAATAAGCAAGGTTCAAATTGGTAAAAGCTAAATCTTTGCTCGCAATCGTATTGAAATATTGGTTGAAAGTTTCCTTTTTAGCGGAATCATTAAGAGCTTCATTCAAAGTAAGGAATTCTGCATTTTCAATCGAAATGTTAGAATATTCTTTGTGAAGTTTCCCATTGATGAACACAATCCAGTCAAAATGTTCCTCGCCCAAATGCAATTCGTCCAATTGCTCTTTGGTAATATGATGAGCTTCTGAAGGGAAAAAATTGTAATCTTTCTCCGTGATTTCCTTCAGATTCGTGTATTTGTATTCTTCATCTTTTTTGGTTGGAAAACCTTTTTGCTCAAATTTCTGAAGAGCGGTTTTTCTTTCTTCGTTCAAAAAAGAATGACGAAGCGTTTCTAAAAATGAAGTGTGATTATTTATAGTTTGTTCTTGTAAACTCATTTTTTATTTATATCCAATTCAACTGATGCTTGGTCAAGTCGTTTTCTGTATTTCCTGTATTGAGTGTTGTCACAGGTTCAAACAACATTACCAAAACCTCGTTTTCTGCAACAGGTTTGTGCTCTATTCCTTTCGGAATGATTAAAAATTCTCCTTTATTCAGTGTGATTGTTTTATCACGAAATTCAATATCCAAAGTTCCTTCAGCAATAAAAAACATTTCATCTTAATTATCGTGTTTGTGCCAGACAAATTCACCCTTGAATTTTGCCAGCTTTACTTGTTGCCCATTAAGTTCTCCTACTATTTTTGGCGACCAGTATTCTGAAAACAACTGAAATTTTTCTGCTAAATTTACTTTGTCCATTTGATTAGTTCAATAGCCAATCGTAACCTTTTTCTTCCAGTTCCAGTGCAAGGGATTTGTCACCTGTTTTAATGATTTTTCCATCTGCCAAAACGTGAACGAAATCTGGCTGAATGTAATTTAAAAGTCTTTGATAATGTGTGATTAACAAAACTGCATTACCCTCACTTCTGAATTTGTTAACACCATCAGCAACGATTCTCAACGCATCGATATCCAATCCTGAATCGGTTTCGTCAAGAATTGCCAATTTTGGGTTCAGCATCATCATTTGGAAAATCTCATTTCTTTTTTTCTCACCTCCAGAAAAACCTTCGTTCAAAGAACGGGAAAGGAAATCTTTTCTGATGCCTAATTTCTCAGAGTTTTCACGAATCAAACCAAGCATTTCTTTAGCACCCATTTCTTCCAATCCGTTTGCTTTTCTTGTTTCATTAAGAGCAGCTTTGATGAAATTGGTAACAGTAACTCCTGGGATTTCCACAGGATATTGGAAAGAAAGGAAAATGCCTTTGTGTGCTCTTTCTTCAGGAGCATCTTCACCGATTTCTTCTCCTTCGAAAAGAATTTCGCCTTCCGTTACCTCGTAATCCTCTTTTCCTGCAATTACAGAAGAAAGTGTAGATTTCCCAGCTCCGTTCGGTCCCATAATAGCGTGAACTTCACCTGGTTTTATTTCAAGATTGATTCCTTTTAATATTTCTGCGCCATCTTCAATTCTGGCGTGTAAGTTTTTGATTTGTAGCATTGCTGTTTGTTTAATGCAAAAATTTATTTATAGTTTGATTTGTCTTTTTTATCCAACCGAACCTTCCAAAGAAATTTCCAATAATTTCTGAGCTTCAATTGCGAATTCCATTGGAAGTTTATTCAAAACTTCTTTACTGAATCCATTTACAATCAGGGCAATTGCTCTTTCTGTGTCAATTCCTCTTTGGTTGCAATAGAAAATCTGGTCTTCTCCAATTTTTGAAGTCGTTGCTTCGTGTTCCAATTGTGCAGTCGGGTCTTTGATTTCGATATAAGGGAACGTGTGTGCGCCACATTCATTACCCATCAACAAAGAATCACATTGAGAAAAGTTACGAGCTCCTTTTGCTGAAGGCATTACTTTCACCTGACCTCTGTATGAATTTTGAGATTTTCCGGCAGAAATTCCTTTCGAAATAATCGTTGACCTAGAGTTCTTTCCGATGTGAATCATCTTTGTTCCAGTATCTGCATATTGATGGTTGTTGGTTACTGCAATTGAGTAAAATTCACCAATTGAATTGTCACCTTTCAAAATACAGCTCGGATATTTCCAAGTCACAGCGGAACCTGTTTCTACCTGAGTCCAAGATATTTTAGCTCTGTTTTCGCAAAGCCCTCTTTTCGTCACAAAATTGAAAACACCACCTTTTCCTTCTTCATTTCCGGGATACCAGTTTTGAACGGTAGAGTATTTGATTTCAGCATCGTCCATTGCAATTAATTCGACAACAGCCGCGTGAAGCTGATTTTCATCTCTCGAAGGAGCAGTACAACCTTCCAAATATGAAACATAGCTTCCTGCATCAGCAATCACCAAAGTTCTCTCGAACTGACCAGTTCCAGATTGATTGATTCTGAAATAAGTAGATAATTCCATCGGACACTTCACACCTTTTGGAATGTAGCAGAAACTTCCGTCAGAAAAAACTGCGGAGTTCAAAGCAGCGTAGAAATTATCGCCTCTTGGAACAACTTTTCCAAGATATTGTTTTACTAATTCTGGATGTTCTTTGATTGCCTCGGAAATGGAGCAAAAGATAATACCTTTCTCTCTCAATGTTTCTTGAAAAGTCGTCTTTACCGATACTGAATCTATTACGATATCAACAGCAACATTCGCCAATCGTTTTTGTTCCTCGATATTGATTCCCAGTTTTGCGAAAGTTGCCAATAATTCTGGATCCACTTCATCAAGACTTGCCAATTCTGGTTTTGCCTTTGGAGCAGCATAATATCTGATTGCTTGAAAATCAGGTTTTTCATACTTGATGTTTGCCCAATCCGGTTCTGTCATTTTCAGCCAGATTCGGAAAGATTCTAGACGCCATTCGGTCATCCATTCCGGTTCTTCTTTCTTTGCAGAAATTGCTCGCACGATATCTTCATTCAGACCAATCGGGAAATCTTCGTACTCGATATCCGTTTCAAATCCGAATTCGTACTTTTGATTTTCGAGATCGACTCTTAGGTCGTCTTCGGTGTATTTAGACATATTTTATAAACTAAAAGATTCTCCGCAACCGCAAGTTCTTGCAGCATTCGGATTATTAAAAATAAAACCTTTTCCATTCAAACCTCCTGAATATTCCAGAGTTGTACCAGCAAGATAAAGAATCGATTTTTTCTCGATTATCACGCGTACGCCATTATCTTCAAAAATTTGGTCGGTTTCATTTTTTACATTATCAAACTTCAAAACGTATTCTAGTCCGGAACATCCGCCACTTTTTACGCCCACTCTTATATAGTCGGTCTCAGGGTTGAAGCCTTCTTCAGTCATCAACTGAGCCGCTTTTGATTTTGCCTGATCGCTTACTTGTATCATTGTTTTTATTTAGACTGATTTTAGTCTACAAAAGTACGAACTAATTTCCGCAATCTCAAATCGATGACATCTATTTTAACGATTTTAAATAGACTTTATCATTTCGTTTCATAATGAAATACAGTTTGTTAATGTTAAATTCTTATCAAAAAAGAAACAATTATTAATTCTGATTGTTCTTATAATTAACTTTGCTGAGATTTGTTAATCAAACAATTAATTTATGAAGAAGATTTTTATTTTGATGATGCTGTTTTTCTTTTTTGGAAAAATGATGAGCCAGACCGAAAGATATGTTTATCGTACGGAAGTGAATCCTGATACGATAAATCTTGTAGATATGAAGGTTGAGACGACTTTTCTGGATGTGAAAAATAATCAATCGTTATTCATCAGTGAAAGCAAATTGTTGAGAGATTCTTTGGTCGCAGTCTTGAAAAGTCAGGGAAATCTGGATGTGAAAAAATCAAAAAAGAATAAGCAGGAATTCCCAAAATTAGCTAACGGAAAATCAATCCAACCTACTTTCTTCGAATATTTCATCAAGAAAAATTATGAAAACAGAGCGATAAATCTTGTAGAAAATATTGGCTCGAGACAGGTTTATTATCAGGAAGACCGAAAAATGAATTGGGATGTTTCTCAACAGACTTCGGATTTTAATGGTTATAAAGTTCAGAAAGCGACTGTAAATTTTGGTGGAAGAACTTGGACGGCTTGGTTTGCTCCGGAAATTAAAATCTCTGATGGGCCTTACAAACTATCAGGATTGCCAGGATTGATTTTGAAGCTGGAAGATGATAAAGGCGATTACAAATTTAATTTTGTTAAAAAAATATCAATTCCGAATACTTTTACGGAAGATATAAAAGCAGACGCGAGAAAATCTACAAGAATTAATTTCCAAGGCGATAAGGCTTCTGTAAAAATGGAAATGGCAAAGAGTAAAGATTCGGAAATTGATTTGGATAATTTCAATCCAGGTGGTGGAAGAGGGATGCATCAAAGAGGTGGAATGAACAGCGGATTTGGTGGTCAACCCGGACAAGGAATGAATGGTGGAACGCCAGGTAACGAAGTAGGAAACGGACAAGCTGATATACAGATGGGCAATTCACAAGGGAACTCAGGTGGAAATAACGCTTCTACGATAAATTTCGGAAACTCCAATCCAATTGAACTAAGTAACAAATATTAATATGAAATTATTAAAAATATTAAGCGTATGTGCAATGCCATTGCTTATGGCGCAACAAAATACACGCTTTGTTTATCAGGCAACATTATCTCCTGATTCTACTAATGTTGAGAAAAAGACGGAGTTGGCTTATCTGGATACGGATGGGAAAAAATCTGTGTTCTATGCAGAAAATTCTATGAAAAGAGATTCTTTGATGGAAAGGATGCGTGCAACCAAAAATTTTGACAGAGAACAAATGCAGAATTTGAGAAGCAATCTCCAATTTACTATAGAAAAGGATCTTACTAATCAAAGCTTGGTTTATAAATCAAGAATTGGTAGAGATAATTATTCTTATCCGGAAACACCCGTTTTTGAATGGAAAATCTTACCAGAAACTGTGAAAATTGGAGATTATCAAACGCAAAAAGCAGAAACAAAATTTGGTGGCAGGACTTGGTACGCTTGGTTCACACAAGAAATTCCTTTTCAGGATGGACCTTACAAATTCTCTGGTTTACCAGGTTTAATTGTAAAAGTTCAGGATGCAAAAGGCGATTATTCCTTCGATTTGATGCAAACTAAGAAGATTGCAGATATATATCAACCTTTGAACCGAGGGCAAATTATCACGCTTTCCAAATCTAAATATACCGATATGGAGAAAAAAATGCAAAAAGACCCGGCAAGTTTTGTGAATGCTCAAAGAAATACTGGTGGGCGAGGTGGCGGAAACCGACCAGGAATGGACCCAAAAGAAATGCAGGAAAGACAAAAACGAATGGAGGCTGAAATCAAAAGTCGAAATAATCCCATCGAATTGAAATAAAAAAAGTCCCGAATTTTTGGGACTTTTTGGTTTTATGACTTTCTGATTTCTTTTATCTCTTCGATTTTTTCTTCGAAGTAATCTTTTCTATCCGGATGTTTTTCAGAAAGTATTTCGTAAGCTTTTATAGCTTTAGAATATAATTTTTGCTCTGTATATAACTTTGCCAGAGTTTCCGTCATCAAATGAGAAATATCGTCTTTCTTTTCCTTCACAACATAGTTGCTTTCCTCTTTTAGTTGCGAGATTTTTGGATTGGTTTCAATGAAATTATCGATGATTTTTTCTTTGACTTTAGCAATTTCTTCTGTTTGTGCTGGTCTCTCGATTTTCAACCAACTTTGCCAAGTATTGATGAATGTTCCGACATTACTTTCAGGAACTTCTTTTGTTTCAATTGTTTCAGGAACTGGGATAATTTCTTTTTTCTTCTCGATTTTAGAAACATCATTTCCAAAGAACGAAACGTTTAAAATTGGTCTTTCTTCTTCAGAAATCTCAGTTTTATTTTCCTCTACTAGAATTTCTTCTGCAATGATTTCCGGTTGAATTTCAACTTCTTCAACTATTTCCGGTTTTGGAGCAACGTCAACTTTTGTAATGATTTTCGGAATTGCTCTTTCATCAGGTTTACTTTTACCAATCAAAGCATCTGGAATATTGGCAGAGAATGACATTGGTTTCCATTCAGAAACTGGTTGTTCATTTTCAACTTTTGGTTCAGTAATTTCTGGTTTGATTTCAACCTGAGCAACTTCCGTTTTATCTTCATTAATGTTGAAAGTCTGTGTATTTTCAAAATTAATTTCAGTTTCTTTTGTCTCTTCCTGAATTGGATTTTCTGATTTTATTTCTGTTTCCTCAGCTTTTTTCGGTTCAGCGACTTCGAAAGATTGCGTGTTCTCAAAACTGATTTGGCTGTCATCAATATCATCTTCCGAAATATTTTCTACAAACGTCTCTTTAAATTCTGATTTGATGGCAGGTTTTTCTTCTATTGGTTTTTCCTCTTGCTTTTCTTTTTTCGGAGGATTTAAGTAATCTAAATGATTTTTTGGAATCGAGAATTTTACATTGGGGAGAAACTCCTGAGCGCCACCAAAACTGATATCATTAGAAGAAACTTCCGGTTCTGATTCTTGTTCTACTACGATTTCCTCAACTTTAGTTTCTTCTAAAGTCAAAATATCTTCAATATGTTCCGGCTCAGAAATCGATTCTTCCGCAGGATTTTCATCAATGATGATTTGAGTATCAACAGTTTCAGTTTCCTCTTTTAGAACAAGTTGTCCGGATTCTTTCGAAGCTTCCAAATCAACTTCCGAAGATTTTTCTTCCAAGAAATTTTCCTCGCCATCATAAAGCAAACGATTCTTCTCGCCATCTACAATTATGAATTCCGAATTTTCTGCATTTTCAGTTTCGATGATTTTCTCAACATCAAATTTATTCAGAACAGAATGCGTTTCTGTATTTTCAATTTCAGTTACAATTTCAGATTCTGCAGGTTTTGCTTCTTCCGTTATTTTGTCGTTAGTTGATTGATTTTCAGTTTTTTCTTCTGATGCAATTGATGTTGACGTCAATTCTTTCTTAGAAATTTTTTTAGAATTAATGAAGTGATAAAGTATTTTTTTATCTGTCGTATAAGCCGCTGTTTTAGAAAGGTTTTCTTTATAATTCTCTGGTTTGTAAAGATTGATTCCGTAAAGATAAAGCGCTCTTATACTTTGTGCATAAGGCATTTTTTCTGACTCTGACTGTAGAATTTGCAAATCAGATTCAGTGATTATTTTTGGATTCTTTATTAATTCTAAAACTCTAGTATTCATTATTTTACCAATTGGCTACAATATCATTGAAAATTTTGACGATGATTCTCTCGTTCACGATTTTTACCTGTGAGGTTTCTATTGTGTTCAAGTCCAAATCACTATTAAAAACCGCTTCATCACTGTAAGTTCTGTCAAAACTCAATGTCGGATCTTTGCTATTTTCGTAATGTACTTTTACAGTAATCGTTAACTTGTTTTGTTGTGCCTGAACTACATTTCCAGTTGTAGAAGTGGTCGCAGCACCAATACTTGTTGGCGTGATATTATAATCTGTTATTTCACCTTCTATCAACAAATCCGGATTTTCCAAAGCGCCTTTCAAACCAGATCTTTGAAGAAAACGATTTTGCAAAGCTACCGTAAAATCCTGACTTAAACTTGGGAGATTATTGGCAGCATTGTTCGGAAACATATTGATTTTTATAGTTTTCATATCTTCTCTCAAAGAAGAACCTGAGAAACTATAACAGCTTGTAAGTACTAAAAATAAAGAGAAAAGAGAAAAAATTACAATTCTTTTCAGACTTCTGACTTCTGATTTCTGACTTCTGACCATTACTCTTCTAGATTATATTGTTTTATTTTTCTGTAAAGTGTTCTTTGCGAAATTCCCAATTCGTCCGCAGCCTTGTTTCTTCTTCCCTTATGTTTTTCCAAAGCTTTGATAATCAAATCTTTTTCATTATTTTGAAGTGATAAAGATTCTGATCTTGCTTCCTCAATCTCAATATCTTCTACATCGTTATAATGATGGTCTTCGTCCTCAGAAATAATCGTTGGATGATGAATCTGACTTTGATTATTGTTGTTATTTTCGAAGTAAAGCAAAGAATTCGGGTTTGCACTCTGAGCTGATTCCGGCGTATAAATCCTGTTAATCAGATTTTTTTCCTGAGAACTAAGGTCAGAACTTCCTCTACTTTTAATAAGTTCCGAAGTTAAGGATTTTAAATCATTGATGTCGTTTCTCATATCAAAGAGAACTTTGTACATAATTTCTCTCTCCGAACCGAAATCTGAGCTGGAACTTCCGCCGCCACCTTTTTGAACAACAGCCGGAAGATTGGCATTCATCGGAATGTATTCTGCTAATTTTACAGAATTAACTTCGCGGTTTTGCTCCACAACGGTCATTTGCTCAACCAAATTTCTCAGCTGACGAACGTTTCCTGGAAATGCATAATTTTCTAGATAAGCAACGGCATCGTCTGTCAATCTCAATTCCGGCATTCTGTATTTCTCAGCAAAATCTATCGCAAACTTTCTGAATAACAAATGAATGTCGCCTTTTCTTTCTCGCAAAGCTGGCATATCAATCTGAACCGTGTTCAAACGATAATACAAATCTTCACGGAAACGTCCATCTTGGATAGCTTTCATCATATTGACATTCGTTGCAGCCACGATTCTTACATTCGTTTTTTGAACTTGGGATGAACCAACTTTCATAAACTCGCCACTTTCTAAAACTCTCAAAAGACGAACCTGAGTTTGTAAAGGTAATTCTCCAACTTCGTCAAGGAAAATTGTTCCACCATCTGCTACTTCGAAATAGCCTTTTCTCGTGGAAGTTGCGCCTGTAAATGCACCTTTCTCGTGCCCAAACAATTCTGAATCAATTGTTCCTTCTGGGATTGCACCACAGTTTACGACAATGTAAGGCTGGTGTTTTCTTCTGGATTCTGAATGGATAATTTTCGGTATAAATTCCTTACCAACACCACTTTCTCCAATTACGAGAACGGAAATATCTGTAGGTGCTACTTGTATAGATTTTTCTAAAGCGCGGTTCAAAGCGGGAAAATTCCCAATGATTCCGAAACGTGCTTTTATGGATTGTAAGTCTGCCATTTTTTTAATTTTTTGTCCGAAATCTGTATTTAGAAATCGGAGGATTTTTGATTTTGAATTTTAAAATTGAGTCTACAGTTCAGTGATTTGAACTCTGTAAACCTTGTTGAAGTTATGGGTGTAAGCATCTTTCATTGTTTTACCTTCGTCGTAGGACTTTAAGGCTAAACTTTTCAAATCCAAATAATCTTTGTTCCTGATTTTAGAAACTTTGCTTCTAAAATATATATTTTCTGCAAAATCGTAAACTTTGCTTTGTTTTTCAAAATTTTCTAAGGCTTTATCGTATTTCCCAGTTTCGAAATAAGTAACGCCTAATTGATAATAATCGTAAAGTCCAAAATGATTATCCTTAGTTTTAAAAAGATTTTCTAAAATTTGAATTGCTTTATCTTTTTGATTGATAGCGCTGTAACAGATTGCTTTTACGACATATAAATTGTAATCTCCGTTTTTGGAATATCCTAAATTATCAGGATAATATTTTTCAAGCTCATCAAAATCCTGAATCGCGCCTTTGTAATCTCTCAGAAACTGATATCCACACCAAGCACGATATCCCAAATGTTCTTTAGGATTAAGTTCCACTGCTTTGTCAATCAGAGCTTTCCAAGTGATGAAATCTCCGTTTTTGAGATAAGGAACAGATTTTTCAAAATAAGCATTGTCGTAAGTTGGACAAATTTCTATGGCTTTGTCAAATGCTAATTGTGACAAAGAAAGTCCTTGATATTCTCCTGCTTGATTGGAAATTTCACAGGCTTTCCTGCAATTTTCTTCTGTGAAAATATTGCAATTAGCCTGTGCGGAAATCTGAGAATATATCGCAAGGAAAATTAAACTAAGGTAATATTTCTGAAACCTTTCCATTGGTAATTTTGTAGGTTAAATATTGGTAATAATCTAATTTTTTTCCACGAATTTCTATGGGAATCCAGCCGTTTAAAGATTTTGTAAAATTTAAAAGTTTCACGGAAAAATCTTTATCCAAATTTTCTTCCAAATAATTATCATTCATCTGCTGAACACGGAATAATCCTGTTTTTCCTTCACAATTAACTATAAATCGAATTGTGATGTAGCCATTTATTTTTTTTGAAGAAGAAAGATTTAATTTTTCTAATTCTCGAATGATTGCAATCTTTTCACCTTTATATTGAAACCCTTCCGAGTTATTATAATACTGAATGCCATAATCCTTGTCCAAACATCTTTTAAAGTCTGGATTGTCTATGTTCTTATCAAAAACAATGTCTCCAACTTGATTCGGGTAAACAGTTACATTTTTTTCAGATTGACAACTGAAAAGTATTGGTAAAAGGAATGATATGTATAGAATTTTCATCATAAATAATGAGTTCTAATTCTCTTCTAAAATTTTAATAAAATCTTCTTTGCTCGGCAAAATCGTCAGGTATTTACTCGCAAAAATCTGCTCATTGTCTTCAGGTAAAGTATATTCTACCAAAGCTTCACTTTTATCTTGGCAAAGAATGATTCCTATGGTTTTATTTTCGTCATTCAGTTTTACTTCTCTGTCATAATAGTTGACATACATCTGCATTTGACCGATGTCTTGATGTTTTAACTCGCCAATTTTCAAATCAATTAATACAAAACATTTCAAAATTCGGTTGTAAAAAACCAAATCTATTTTGAAATGTTTTTCATCAAATGAAATTCGGTTTTGTCGGGCTACAAATGTAAAACCTGTACCCAGTTCTAGAAGAAAATGTTCTAATTTATCAATCAATCCACTTTCCAAATCATTTTCCGAATAACTTGCTTTCTCTGCTAAACCTAAGAATTCTAAAATATAAGGGTCTTTGATAAGGTCTTTTGGTTTTTCTACAATTTGTCCTTTTTCAGAAAGCTGAAGAATTTCTTCTTTGTTTTTGCTTAATGATAATCTTGTGTATAATGCAGAATCAAACTGTCTTTGTAATTCTCTTAAGCTCCAATTGTTTTTATAAGCTTCGATTTCGTAGAATTTTCTTTCTTCAATATTATTGATTCTCATTAGTTTAAGATAATGAGACCAAGAAAGATTGAATTGTACGGAATGTTTTCGAGGAGGGCTTTTTAAACTATTAAGTTTTTTGTTTTCAATTATTTGTAATTCGTCAGACAGTGTCTGACCAATTTGTGTCAAAGATTTCACAGGCACTGTTTCTGAAATAGAATAAGACAAATAAAATTGTCTCATTTGCTTTAAGTTTGTCTCAGAAAAACCCTTGCCAAATCTTTCAGTAAGATGCAAAGACAAATCTTTTAAAATCGCTTTTCCATATTCAGAACGGTTTTCTCCATTTTGCTCATCTTCAACAATCATTCTTCCAATCTCGAAATAAGTAATAACCATCGTTTGATTTACGCTGGTCACAACACGTTTTCTTGCCAATTCTAACAACTGGGAGATTTCGTCAAATAATTGTGGTTGAACGATCATTAATGATAATTTTTTATAAATTCAAAAACGGGGTCTATACCATTAACATAATCATTAAAGGATGTTTCTACAAGATAATCCGGTTTTATGGTGTTGACATTTTTCTTTTTAGTTCTTATGAAATAAAAGGTGGAATAAGTCAACTTTAATTTTGAATTAGGTAACTCAAGACTCTGAAGTTCACCATAATGGTTCGGTTTCCCGGATGTTTCTTCTCCCACAAATATGGCTTTGGTTTGATCTTGAAAATCTGCTGCATTCAGGATTGCGGAAGAAAAAGTATCGCGCCCTAAAATGACAAAAAGATGCCCTTTTTTGTTGATTCCTTTATTCTCAGCAAGCTTTTTAATGAACTTGGTCCCTTGTTTGGAACTTCCGCCTCCATTATATCTCATATCAAAAATGAACTTATCAACTTTATTATCATTAATAATTTTGAAAACCGAATCTTCAAATTCTTCAAAACTCAAAGGATTATCAGAAGCTGGATTATTCTTTTCGTTGGTTGTGCAAACATTGTAAAGAACATATAGGATTTTCTCTTGGTCAAAATATTTTTTTTCGAAATATTTCTTCTTACTTTCCTGAACAAAAGTCAGGTTTTTTGGAGTAATTTTTACTCTGTTTTCCTTGGTTATAGCAGAAGGAAGAATAGTTTTTTCAGATATTTTTCCATCTTTTTCAAATTTTATCTTTATAGCATCAGTTTTAGAAAAACCAAAATTCTTGAGAACTTGGCTCAAAGGCAAAATTTCAGGAATACGATTTCTGAAAATTCCTAAATTTTCATTGGGGAACAATGTTGATAAACTATCTGTTACAGTTTTAATATCAAAGCCATTAACAGCTAAAATCTTTCCACCTAATAATTCTTTGTTTTCAGAATTGGTCAGCGTAACATACAAGTCATTACCATAGAAATAAGATTTCAACGGTAATATTTGATTTTTATCGATGACATTCTTTAGTGATAAATTGGTGTGCGTATCGCCTTGTTTTGCAATCGCTTGTTGTAGTTTCAACGCAATTTGAAAATCACTTAGTTTATCAGTTTTAGCAATAATATTATTGATATCTTTTGTGAAATCCGCTTCAGAACGGAGTGCAAAAAGATTATAATGTTTATTAGTCAGATTACTTTGCAGATATTTTATATCTTCAGTCCACTTCTCTTTATTCATTTGGGCAGAAATCCCCAACGAGAATAAAAGAAAAATAATAAGAATCTGTTTTTTCATTTGTGTTCTAGAAATTTACAAAACTGTTTCTCCCAAAAGCGTTCCTTGCGTATTCCCGTGAACGAAAACGGAAACAATGTCACCAATTTTTTGTCCTTCCAACATATCGAAAACACAAACTGCATTCTGGGAATTTCTGCCTTTCCATTGGTTCTTATTCTTTTTAGAAACGCCTTCAATCAATATTTCGTGAACTCTATCAACATATGAAGCCATTCTTTTTTTGGACAATTCGCCTTGTAAAGCGATTACTTCCGCTAAACGTCTTTGCTTGACATCAGCAGGAATGTCGTCTTCCATTTTTTTGTGAGCAGGCGTTCCAGGTCTTTCAGAATAAGCGAACATATAACCATAGTCGTATTCCACTTCTCTCATTAACGACAATGTATCTTGATGGTCTTCCTCAGTTTCTGTGCAGAATCCGATAATCATATCTTGTGAAAAAGAAATGTCTGGAACGATTTCCTTAGCTTTTCTGATTAAGTCCAAATATTCCTGACGCGTGTGCTGGCGATTCATCAAATCAAGAATTCTGTCGCTTCCACTTTGAACCGGCAAGTGAACATATTTGCAAATATTATTATGTTTTGCCATCACCCGGAAAACATCCAAACTCATATCCTGCGGATTAGAAGTTGAGAATCTGATTCTCATATTCGGAACTGCAGTTGCGACCATTTCCATCAATTGAGCAAAATTAACAGCTGTCAACTTTTGCATTTCGGATGCTTTTGCAAAATCTTTTTTAGGACCGCCACCATACCAAAGGTAAGAATCCACGTTTTGTCCAAGCAATGTAATCTCTTTGTAGCCATTGTTCCAAAGGTCAACGCATTCTTCTATGATAGAATGTGGGTCACGGCTTCTTTCGCGTCCTCTTGTGAAAGGCACAACGCAGAAAGTACACATATTATCACAACCTCTTGTAATTGTAACAAAAGCTGTAACTCCATTTCCCCCAAGACGAACCGGATTGATGTCTGCGTAAGTTTCTTCTTTTGAAAGGATTACGTTGATAGCGTCTCTTCCGTCATCGGTTTCTTTAAGAAGATTTGGAAGGTCTCTGTAAGCATCCGGCCCAACAACCAAGTCCACCAATTGTTCTTCTTCTAAGAATTTGGTTTTCAGTCTCTCAGCCATACAGCCAAGAACGCCGACGGTAAGATTAGGTTTCTCTTTTTTAAGATTTTTGAATTGAGCGAGACGCATACGAACCGTCTGCTCTGCTTTCTCACGGATAGAACAAGTGTTAAGCAAAATCAAATCTGCTTCTTCCTGCTTCAAAGTTGTGTTGTAACCTTGCTCGTTGAGAATGGATGCAACAATCTCAGAATCAGAGAAGTTCATCTGGCAACCATAACTTTCCAAAAACAGTTTTTTCCCATTTCCAGGTCTTTCTGCTATGGCGAAGGCTTCTCCTTGTTTGGTCTCGTCTATATATTTTTCCTGCACTACATTTAGATTTAAAGTTCAATATTTAGAAATCCAATGTTGATGAACTTTGAACTCGAAACTTAGAACTGTTTAAGTCTGCAAAGATACAAAATATTGTGACAGAATGGCAGGAGTATAAAGTGTAAAAGTAAATGTTAATTATTAAAATTAATAACTATCATTAGGATTTGGTGAATTGAAATTTATAGAAAAATTCAGAGGGAAAGCCATTCTTTGTTTAATGGGAAGATTAGAATATAAAGCGGGAAACCATTTTTTGTTTATTCTTTTTAATGCACGGAAAAAGTCTTTATTGAAATCTTTATTATCGATTTGCGGATAAATTCTAGCGTTGATTATTTCTCCAATTTCATTGATGTAAAATTCTATATTGATATCTCCATTGATGTGATAATCTTGAAATAATGCCATAAAATTATCATGAAAGTCTTTATCAAATTGTGTCTTTCCTTTAGAATATTTTGCGTTAGTGATGTAATCGCTGGCTTTATAATTCTCATTGTAATTGCTCATTAAATCTTTGGGATAAAAAACGAAATCTGTAATTGCTCCAAATTTTCCCCCTTTTACTTCTGCTGGCTTCCAATTATGTAAACCTTTTAGAATAGACATTGCCAGATTATATGCACATTTGTTTTTGGAGATGTTAAGAATATCGTTGTCCTGCACTACTTTTACTTTTGCTTCTGCAGTAACCAAAATTCTTGGAACATAAATTTCCTTTGAATCACATTCTTTTGCATTGGTTTTTACCAAAAATTCGTGAGCTTCTTTGTAAAAATTTACTATTCCATCTTTATAGAAAGTTTGGCCTTTTGGATATTCATCTAAAGTTTGGGAATAAAATAAATTCGGTAGTAACAACAGAAATAGATAATTTTTTTTCATAATTTTAATACTCCTCATTAGAATGTTCAGACGTAAAATTGATATCAAAAGTAATAGTAGAGCTCACAGGAACACTATTTGTGATTGCCGGTTTCCATTTTTTCTTAATACGTTTCATCGCAAAATTCATATCCTGTTTGAATTCTTCATCGTTTCTGACTTTTGGATAGATTTTCATCTCGCTCATTTTCCCTTTTTCGTCAATGGTAATGATAAAAGAAAATTTCCCGTTCACAGCGTAAGCCGTTAAATCCACATAACCGTGAACCATTTTCATAAACTCATTTCGAAAAGCTTCTTGTCCTCCAGGAAATTCTGCTTTTCGGGGGACATTGGACAAATCCGAATTTTGCGAGTAAAAAGATGAACTGATGAATATTGCGAAGATTAGAAATAGGTATTTCATTGTTTAGGTTAAAAGTTTTGTCAAATATATTAAAATAGCAACGGAAATAGACCTAGCCAAATTTTGATTTTGTAAATTTGATTTTAATTTAACATAATGAAAATTACACTTAATAGAATCAACGACGACTTTTTATTCGAATGTTCCAATGAGCAGGGAAATTCTATTTTACTCGACAATACGACTTTACCAAATGGAAAAGGAGTTTCTCCAATGCAATCTGTTCTGATGGCAGTTGCTGGCTGTAGCGGGATTGATGTAGTTTCGATTCTGAAAAAACAACGTCAGACAATTACAGATTTCAAAGCGGAAGTGGAAGGCGAAAGAGTTCAGGTGGATGAAGCAAAACCTTTCAAATCTATCCAAGTGAAATTTTTCCTAGAAGGCGAAATCGATCCAAAAAAAGCAAAAAAAGCAGCTGAATTATCTTTCGAAAAATATTGTTCTGTTTCAAAAACTTTGGAACCGAATGTTGCAATCACTTACGAAGTGAGCGTGAATGGAACTGTTATAGATTAATTTCAAAATTAATTTGTGAAAGTTTATTTATCAAATCAAGTTCATCATTTCAAAAGACATTTGGAAGTTTTCAAATCGAAAAAAGTGATGATTTATGATAAGGATAAATTGACTGAAAAAATTACTGAGATTGAGATTAATACCAACAAATCTGTCAACGATTTGAATTTAGATTTTTTCTTTGATTACAATATTTTCCCCAGCAATATTCTGATTTTCAAAACTCAATGGGAAGACGAAAATCGAGAAATGAAAATTAGAGATACAATTGTTCAGCAAACTTTTATTCCGCCAATACAATCATTTTCACAAAAGATAGTTTTTGGTGTTCGGATTAAAGAAATCATTGATGAAAATCAGAGAAAAGGCTTCAGTTACGAAACGTTGGAAGGTCACGTGGAAAAAGGAATCTCGACTTTCACAATCGAAAAGTTAAATAATAAAATCATTTTTCGAATCCATACTTTCTCAACGCCGGGAAATATTTTAACCAACATATTAGGCTCAATTTTTACAATCCCGTACCAAGCTTACTGTACAAAACAAGCTTTGAAAAATGTAAAACAACAAGTTGAAAATCAATAAAAAACCTTATCAAAATCTGATAAGGTTTCTTTTTTATAATTCTATTTATGCGTCAACCTCGGCTGAATCAACTTTGCAACCGTAGAAGTCCATCCGGTTTGATGGGAAGCACCAACGCCTCGGCCATTGTCGCCGTGGAAATATTCGAAGAACATAATGTAATCCTTGAAATGCGGGTCGTTATTGAATTTATCCACGCCACCGTTGAATGCTCTGTTTCCATTCTCATCTTTCAGAAAAATACCACAAAGTCTGTCGCTGATGTCTTTGGAAACTTCTTCCAGATTCTTTTGAACACCACTTCCTTTTGGATATTCAATCGTCAATGCATCTCCGAAAAAGAAATGAAAACGTTGTAAACTCTCAACAATCAAGAAGTTAATCGGAAACCAAATTGGTCCGCGCCAGTTACTGTTACCGCCGAACATTCTGCTGTCGCTTTCTGCAGGCGTGTAATAAACCACGTGTTCTTGGTCATGAACGGTAAATCGGAAAGGATTTTCCTCATAAACTTTAGACATTGCACGGATTCCATAATCGCTCAAAAATTCAGATTCATCAACCAATCTTGTCAAAACTTTGGTCAGTCTTGTTTTTCTAAGAATACTCAAAAGATGTTTGTTTCCTTCGCCTTCCACATACCATTGGGAAACGAGTTTCGTAAGGTCTTGTTTGTTTTTGAGAATCCATTCCATTCGTTTTTTGAACTGTGGCAATTTCTCTAACATACTGTGTTCTACCACTTCTACCGCAAACATAGGAATCAATCCAACGATGCTTCGAAGTTTCAAACTCACACTGTCTCCATTGGAAAGCTGAAGCACATCGTAGAAAAACCCGTCTTCCTCATTCCAAAGTCCTTGTTTGCCGTCACCAATATTTTCCATCGCTTCTGCGATATAAAGGTAATGTTCAAAAAACTTGATGGCCATATCCTCATAGACCGGATTATATGTGGCGAGTTCCATCGCAATCCTCATCATATTCAGCGAATACATCGCCATCCAGCTGGTTCCGTCGGCTTGTTCCAGATGTTCACCTTCATTGAATTCCATATTCCGATCAAACGCTCCAATATTATCAAGACCCAGGAATCCGCCTCCAAAAAGGTTGTTTCCGTTGTAATCTTTTCGGTTAACCCACCAAGTGAAATTCAGTAATAATTTTTGAAAAACCCTTTCCAGAAAAGCCAAATCCGGTTTCCCATTATTTTTTTCATCTATTTTAAAAACCCTGAAAGTTGCCCACGCGTGAACAGGCGGATTCACATCATCGAAGTTCCATTCGTAAGCTGGCATTTGTCCATTTGGATGCATATACCACTCTTTGGTCAGTGTAATCAATTGGTCTTTGGCAAATTCCGAATCAATCACACAAAAACTCACACAATGGAACGCCAAATCCCAAGTCGCATACCAAGGATATTCCCACTTATCTGGCATCGAGATGATGTCTTTGTTATGAAGATGTTCCCAATCGCTGTTTCGGACAAAACCTTTCCTTTGGATGGGGAAATTCGGGTCGCCTTTCAGCCATTTTCCAACATTGTAATGATAAAATTGTTTGTTCCAAAGCAAACCTGCAAAAGCCTGTCTTTGAACATTTCTTTCGTCCTCGTTTTCAATATCTTTCTGGATGTTCGCATAGAAATCATCCGAATCCTGCTTTCTGTGATTGATGATTTCATCAAAATCCCAAAACGCATCCTCCATAATATGTGGAGACAATCGGAACTCGAAAACCTTGTTGCTGTGAGCTTCTACGATTTCCTCGCAATGCAAAGACGCTTTGGTTCCGGTTTTCTTAGGATTAATGGTGTCTAAACCTTTCGTAATGTATTGATTGATTCCATCTTTGAAAAAACCTTCTGTCTTAGGAAGATTGAAAAGTCGCGCTCTGTTCGTTTCATTTTCACAAAACAAAGCATCCACATTTCTATTTCTGGAATATAATTTCTTGATGCTCAGACTATCGTGATGAATATCAATCTCACCTTGCTTGGAAAAACCAAGATTTGCCTTGTAATCATTGTAGCCCCAAACCCAATTGTTCCTATACCAAACTGTCGGTAAAACCACGATTGGCGCTGGTTTATCACTACGATTATGAACATCAATCCTGATTAAAAAATCATCTTCGCCAGCCTTTGCATACTCAATAAAAATATCAAAATATTCATCGTTATCAAAAATCCCCGTGTCAATGATTTCGTATTCCATCTCATTTTTGGAACGCTGACCATTCACGTTGATGAGCTCTTCGTACGGAAATTCATTGATTGGATATTTGTAAACCATCTTCATATAGCTGTGAGACGGCGTGTTGTCCAGATAATAAAAAATTTCCTTTATATCTTCCCCGTGATTTCCCTGATAATTACTCAGTCCGAAAAAACGTTCTTTAATTCTAATATCTTTTTTGTTCCAAAAGGAGAAGGCAAAACACATCTGTTGCTTTTCATCCGAGATTCCTGCGATGCCTTCCTCAGCCCATCTGTAGGACCAGGCTTCTGCTGTGTCGTGCCCTGTAAATCCCCACGCATCACCGTTTGTACTGTAATCTTCCCGCACATTTCCCCATTGGCGATGGCTCACATAAGGTCCCCATTTCTTCCAACGCGGATTCCTCAATTTTTC
>Ga0302347_1000835_pt1 | contig 42889 bp, 38 predicted proteins | sample PhyWR1_FD_202178 | JGI IMG/M metagenome (GOLD analysis project Ga0302347, IMG submission 202178) | Leaf surface microbial communities from wheat plants in UC Gill Tract Community Farm, Albany, California, United States - DLSL W.R1 (v2)... | ecosystem: Host-associated > Plants > Phyllosphere >... | reverse complement strand
ATTTTTGGTGTGCAAATATAAGACATATTTTTGAAAACAAACAAACAAAATGCTGATTTTCTTCACATTGGAAAAAAGCTTACAAAGTGGTATGATACCCATGCCAGACAACTTCCCTGGAGGGAAAACCAGCTTCCTTATAATATATGGATAAGCGAAATTGTTTTGCAACAAACGCAGGTAAAACAAGGCCTTGGTCATTATCTCCGTTTTATAGAAAGATTCCCGACTGTAAAAGAGCTTCATCAAGCTTCGGAAGATGACGTTTTATTATACTGGAAAGGTCTTGGGTATTATTCTCGGGCAATTAATCTTCACAAAGCTGCCCATCAGGTTGTTGAAGATTTTAATGGTAAATTTCCTAATCACTATAACAATATTCTAAAACTAAAGGGCGTCGGAAAATATACAGCGGCAGCAATTGCAAGTATTTGTTTTGAGGAAAAAGTACCTGCTGTAGATGGCAACTTTTACAGAGTTTTGTCGAGGATTTTTGCGGATGACTTTGACATTTCGGGCTCGAAGGCTTTCCAGTATTTTTCTGATCTGGCCTTGTTAATAATGCCAGAGGATAAACCAGGAGAATTCAACCAAGCGATAATGGATATTGGTTCGGAGATTTGTAAACCGAAAAATCCGCTTTGCGGCGATTGTCCCGTGAATGAAGATTGTATTGCTTTCCAAACTGGAAGAATATCAGAATTTCCTGTTAAAACGAAGAAAGTAAAAGTCTCTGATTTGAGTCTGAAATATTTTTTCGTGAAACATAAAAATCAATTCTTAATCAAGCAAAGAGGAAATGACTTCATCTGGAAAAAACTGTATGAATTCCCGACTTCAATTCCTGAAAACTGGAACGGATACGTTACCAATTCAAAAATAATCAATCATAAACTGACGCATAAAAATATGACGATAGAAATGGATTTGATTGACATCGATTCCGAAAAAGACTTTGAAAAATTCGCTTCTGATAATGATTTTATAATTGTCAACGAAAAACTGGCGGATGAAAAATCATTTCCAAAACCTTTAGAAAATTATTATAAAAATTTGGGCAAACCAGACATCGGGAAATTTGATTTTTAAGAATAATCAGAATATCATCTTAACTTCATTATATTTGCAAAAACTTGGTTCCGGATTTTTTCGGATTAAAATGGGAATGAAGTGCAATTCTTCAACTGTCCCCGCAACTGTAAATCGCAACAGATTTAATTAATAATTAAATTTAAACTGTTTTGCTAAAATGCCATTGTTCTGAAGAACGAGAAGGCGCAAAATCAGCGAAAGCCAGGAGACCTGCCAAGAATATTTTTTTAAATAGATGCTTTCGGAGGAAAGGCAGATTATGAAGAAACTTATTTTTGTACTCTTTTTCATTTTATCAATTGGTCAATTTTCCGCTCAGGAATCATTGATAGATACGGTATTTATTGATAATCAATTTGGCAAGGTTTCTAAAACGGCGAAAATATCGAATATCGATTCTGATAAAATTCTGGAAAATTCTACCTCTTTATCAGATTTACTGAGATTTCAATCCAATATTTACATCAAAGAAAACGGACGTGGTGCCACCTCATCACTATCTTTCCGTGGGACAACAGCTTCGCAAACGGCTTTTGTCTGGAATGGCATCAATATCAATTCGATTTTTCTGGGTCAAGGCGACATCAACAATATGAATCCGTTGAGTTATGAGAATGTTGGAATCAAATCCGGTGGTGGAAGTGTGGTTTACGGAAGCGGTGCAATTGGCGGTTCCATTCACCTCAACAATATTCTCGATTTCAACAAAGGTTTTAGTGGAACTTTATTTTCTGAATATAGTTCTTTTGCGACGGTTAATTCTCTTGCTCAGGCAAAATTCAGTAACGAGAATTTTAGTTTCAATGTTAATATCAATCATTCGCAAAGTGAGAATGAGTATGAAGTCCCGGAAAAAAAATTCTTCAACAGAAATGGAGAATATCAGAACACGAGTTTTAATCTTGGATTAGCTTATAAAATCAATTCAAACAACGAATTTTACTGGCAAAGTCAATATTATGACAGCGACCAGCACTACCCTATTTTTTCAGAAAATCAAACGAAAACCAAATACTCTGTACAAACATTCAGAAGTTTAGCTGGCTGGAAATTACATTCTGGGAAATTTAGAAATAATTTCAAGTTGGCTTACCTGGAAGATCAATTCCAGTATTTTGCAGACATCGATAAAGCCGGAACAAGTGGTGGAATCGGGAAACAATATATTATGAAAAACGATTTTGATTTTTCTGTCTCAAAAAATTCGTCCATCAACTTCATTTCAGAATATCAATATAATGAAGCGGAAGGTGTTGGAACATCCGAAATTACCAATCCAAAAAGAAATCAAGGTAATTTTTCTCTTCTTTATCGGAACTATGCGCTGAAAAATTTTTATTGGGAATTGGGAGCGAAGCAGGAATTTGTAGAAGATTACAAAAGTCCTTTTTTGTTTTCCGCAAGTGGGAAACTGACTGTAGACAAGTGGTATCAGGCAACCATAAATCTTTCCCGAAATTTTCGCGCACCAACATTCAACGATTTGTATTGGCAACAAGGTGGAAATCCGTATTTGAAACCAGAAAGCTCTTATCAGGCAGAGATGTCTCACCATTTTTCTTACAAGAATTTTAAATTGGAAATCACGCCATATTATATGCACATTGTTGATATGATACAATGGACACCTGTAACATCAATAATTTGGACACCTAAAAATGTAAAGAAAGTAGATTCTTACGGACTTGAAGCTAATCTATCTTTTGCTGAAAATTTTGGAAGGCATCATATTGATAGCAATATTTCCTATTCTTACACCAAATCTGTCAATATAGAAACAAAAAAACAATTGATGTATGTTCCGTTTCACAGGATTAATTTCAATGCCAATTATCAGTATTCATTTATTGGTTTTTTTATGCAAGCCATGTACAACGGAGAAACTCCTACAGATAATAGCGAGAAAGGATTTCTGAATGATTATTTCATTTTGAATGCCGGTTTTACAATACAAGTAAACAGAATAATCCAAATTGGCTTTAAAGCAAATAATATGGCAAATCAAATCTATCAACCTGTGGAATCTTATTATTTCCCTCAAAGAAATTATGCTATCAACCTAAAATTAAAATTTTAAACAATTATATATTATGAAATTCAACAAATTTTTAAAGTACATTTTCGCATCAGCAGTTTTGACTATTGCTTCTTGTAAAGATGACGATTTTGACTTCAACAACCAAGAGACTTCTTATAGCGGAATCCTTGTATCGAATGAAGGTCTTTTTGAAAAATCTAACGGAAGTATTTCTTTTATCCCTACTGATGTTTCCACAATAGAAAATGACATTTACAAAAAAGTTAACAATGAAAATCTTGGAGATGTTGTCAATAATATAGGATTTTCTGGAGACAAGGCTTATATTGTTGTTAATAATTCTAACAAAATTGAGGTCGTAAATCGTTTCAGATTTAACAAAATTGCAACCATTACAGATAACATCAAACAACCGAGATATATCGCAGTATCTAATGGACAATTATTTGTTACCAATAGTAAATATGGAGAATATAACTATGTTTCTATTTACAATGCTGATAATAATAAACTGGTAAAGAAAATTGATTTCGCAGACACTGTAGAAAGAATTGTAGCTGCTGGCAACAAAGTTTTTGTTCAGAATGCGTCATATGGTTTCGGCAATACAATTACGGTAATCAATAGCGCAAATGATGTTGAAAAGATCATTTCTATCCCACAGGGTCAAATTACCAAAACCGTTTCCTATGAAAATTTCGTTTATGTGTTGGCAAATGATTATGCAGACACATATCTTTATCAAATCAGTTCCGCCGGAAACATTACAAAACAAACAAAATATACAGGAATTGCTTACGGAGAGAACCTGAGCATAGATAATAACAAAGTAGTTTTCAACTCAAAAGGAAACATTTATGTGACAGATTTATCAAGCACTACGACTCCAGCTCCGGCGTTTACAATTTCTCCTTTTGAAGATTATAAAACCGTATATACTTTAGAATATCTGAATGGTAAAATTTTTATCTCTGATGTAAAAGATTATGTAGAAGATTCCAAAATCTCTGTTTACACACTAGCAGGCGGTCTCGAAAAAACTTTCTCTTCTGGTAAAATCACCGGAGGTTTCTATAAAAATTAATAAATTTATCCCCATGTTTCCCAAACCTGCTAAATGACTTTAGCAGGTTTCTTTTTTTATAATAAAAATCATATTCTTAACATTAAGCATCATTTTTGCATCATAGAAATCGAAAAATAAACCTTAATTTTATAAAAAATTCGCAATGAGGGAAAAGATTGTCATCATCGGAGGTGGTTTCGCAGGTTTACAGCTGGCAAGACATCTTAATAACCAAGGAAAATACAAGGTAATGGTCATCGATAAGATGAATCATCATATGTTCCAGCCTTTGTTTTATCAGGTCGCAACAGGACGAATCGAACCCTCCAACATTTCTTTCCCTTTCAGAAAAATATTCCAAAGGTCGAAGAATATCCAGTTTCGGATGACAGAAGTGAAGAAAATCATTCCATCAGAAAATAAGATCATTGGTGACGATGGCGTTTTCACGTATGACAAGTTGGTCATTGCGACAGGCTGTAAAACCAATTTCTTTGGCAACCAGAAGATGCAGAATCTGGCTCTCGGAATGAAAAACACACAAGAAGCCATCACTATCAGAAATCACATTTTGATGACTTTCGAAAAGATGATCATCGAAAGAAAATCCAGCGACGACGGAAATTGGAATCTCGTCATCGTCGGGAGCGGGCCAACTGGTGTAGAACTCGCAGGTGCTTTTTCTGAAATGAAAACCAGCATTCTTCCAAGAGATTATCCAAGAATGAATTTCTCTGACCTCAATATTGTTCTCATCAGTGCAGGCGACAAACCGTTGGAAGCAATGAGCCAGGAATCTCAAGATGCTGCCGAAGTTTACCTGAAACAACTCGGCGTCAAATTTCTAAAAAACGAACGTGTCACAGACTATGACGGAGAAGTCATCAATATGCAAAGTGGCAATTCTATCCCGACGAATAACGTGATTTGGGCGGCCGGCGTCACTGGAAATACCATCGATGATTTCAATAAAGAAAATTTGGTCCGAAATCGATATATCGTTGACAGATACAACAAAGTGAAGGGTTTCGATAATATCTTTGCCATTGGAGACATTGCTTATATGGAAACACCAAAATATCCGCAAGGTCATCCTCAGGTTGCGAACGTGGCAATCAACCAAGGAAAAAATTTGGCTAAGAATTTCAAAAAAAACTCAGAAAAAGATTGGCAGGAATACGAATATATCGACCGCGGTTCTATGGCAACCATTGGAAAACACAGAGCAGTTGTTGACCTTCCGAAATTCAAATTTCAAGGTTTTCTTGCTTGGTATCTGTGGATGTTCTTACATTTGATGCTGATTCTGAGTGTCAGAAACAAACTAGCCATTTTCTTCAACTGGATGTGGAGTTACATTAATAAAGATTCTTCATTAAGGCTGATTATTGCGCCATCTAGAAAAAATGCTACAGAACAATAACCGTAAATGATAATTGATGAATGATCATTTATCGCTTATCATTCATCAATTATAATTATGAGAATAGACATCATAAGTGTACTTCCTGAACTGATGGAAAGCCCTTTCCAAACGTCAATCCTGAAAAGAGCGATGGAAAAAGGACTGGCAGAAGTACATTTTCACAATATCCGAGACTGGAGCACCAACAAACACCGCAAAGTGGATGACGAACCTTATGGCGGTGGCGCAGGAATGATCATGACCGTGGAACCTTTGGACCTCTGTATTTCTGAACTCAAATCCCAAAGAGATTATGACGAGATCATCTACCTCACACCAGAAGGCGAAACTTTGAATCAAAGAATAGCCAACACACTTTCTATTAAAAAAAATCTAATTTTCCTTTGTGGACATTACAAAGGCGTTGACCAACGAGTTCGCGACCTTCACATCACGAAAGAAATTTCCATCGGCGATTACGTCTTGACCGGTGGAGAATTAGCTGCCTGCGTTTTGGCAGATTCTGTAATTAGACTTTTGCCAGGCGTTTTGAATGACGAGCAAAGTGCTTTGACAGACAGTTTCCAGGACAATCTTCTTTCGCCTCCAATTTATACAAGACCAGAAACTTACAAAGGATTATCTGTCCCGAAAATTTTGTTGAGCGGTAATACTTCAGCCATCGAGGATTGGTTGTACGATGAAGCGGTGCGAGTGACGAAGGAAAGGCGACCGGATCTTTTGGAGTAATCCAAAAAATAAAAAACCAAACTTTTAACAATTTTCAAAACACAAATGAGACATTTTTTCAAACTGGCTGGCTTTGTTGTCGCTTTTTTATTGATTACTATTAATTTTCCTGCGCAACAAAAAGACGAATCAGCTATCTCTCAAAATAGAGCAGAAATATATTCTAAAGCCTATGGAAACAGGAAAAACCCACCGGTTATTTTTATCCACGGCGGGCCGAGAGGAAACTCCACACTTTTTGAGGGAACGACTGCGCAAAAATTAGCCGATCAAGGTTTTTACGTTATGGTCTATGACAGATGTGGCGAAGGACGTTCCATTGACACAACTGCAACTTTCACCTATCAGGAAGCAATTAATGATTTGAAAGAACTTTACAAAACTTACAATATCAGCAAAGCAAATATTATTGCACACAGTTTTGGAGGATTGGTTGCAACACTCTTCGCAGAACAGAATCCTGAAAAAGTATCATCATTAATTTTAGCCGGAGCATTGTTTTCCCAGCAAGAAACGTACGACCATATTTTAAATTCAACTAAAAAAAAATATCTGGAAAAGAATGATACTTTGATGCTTTCTAAAATTTCGGATATAGTAAAACTCCCTAAAAATTCAGCTGAATATCGAAAACAATGTTATGAAGTAGCAAGCCAAAATAATTATTTTAAAATGCCGTTTCCCACAACAGAAGCCAATCAATTACGGAAAGAATATGAAATCAGCGAATTTGGGAAAAACAATATCCGAAATGACAATGCACCCATTTTATTCTATCAAAATGAAAGCAGAAATAATATTGACACAAAACCAATCTTGAAAAAACTGAAAAAGAAGATAAAACTATTTGCAATCTACGGACAACAGGACAATGTATTTTCCCCAAAACAACTTGATGATATGGAGAAGATTGTAACAAAAAATAATTTCAAAGTAATTGATAATTGCTCTCATTATTTGTTTGTCGACCAACAGCAAATATTCCTTGAAACAATTGAAAAATGGCTAAATTAACAGTCGAAACATATTAGTATTAATTCAAAACAACCATGAGACTTTTAATAAAACTGGCTTCTGTCGCCATCACTTTTTTATTGGCTTCCTGCAAAGCTGAAGCCCAGCAAAAAGACGATTATTCAGCAAAAATTGACAGCTTAATAAAAACTACAACGCCACGAATTTTCAACGGTGTGGTTTTCATTCAGCAAAACGGGAAGGAAAAATATTATAAAGCTTTTGGCTACGCCGATTTCAACAAGAAAACACCTTTGGAAATCAATGATAGATTTTCTACAATGTCCATCGCCAAGCAGATTACAGCAACACTGATTTTGCAGGAAGTGGAAAAAGGAACAATTGATTTAAATGTCCAATTCGAAAATATTTACCGGATTTCAAATATGCTTGGGCAGATAGCATTACCGTTCATCATTTGCTGAATCACACTTCGGGACTTTACAGCGATGATTTGAAAACAAATCTGAAATTGAAAACGGGAAAGGAATTCAGTTATTCTAATGTTGGATATTCTGTTGCGGGATTGGTTTTGGAAAAGCAAAGCGGGAAAAGTTACGAGGAATTGGTCACGGCATTGTTCAAAAAATGTAAAATGAATGACAGCGCCTATCCTACCGATATTAGTAGTAAACTTTTGACAAAAGGCCACACCATAAAAAAAGACGGGAGTTTTAAACTGAATGAAAAATCAGGATTTGATACTTCTTATTATTTTGGAAGTCATTTGATTGTAACCGCGCCAGACTTAGCCAAATGGAACGAATGTCTGCACAACGGCAAACTATTGAAACCGGAAACATATAAATTGATGACCAATTATTCCACAACCGCAACGCATCAGCTTTTCAGTGAAAATCCAATTGGTTACGGCTACGGTTTGAGAATCAATGACAAGGCTAGCATTCCAGAAATCGGACATACAGGTTTTCATCCGGGCGAAGGTTTTACGGCAGTCAATTTATATTATCCAAAGACCAAAACCAGCGTTATCGTGATGGAAAATGTGGCGAACGAAAACTTTGACATTGCTTATTATTTTGAGCAGGAAATCAGAAAGATTGTGAAGGATTCTAAACTTTTGAAATAATACAATTCGATGAAAAAACTAATATTAATTTTCAGCCTTTCTCTTTTCTCGGTTCAGACATTTGCTCAAAACCTGAAGGAACTTCGGAAAGAACTTAATCAAATCATCTCGACAAAGAATGCAACGGTCGGAATTTCATTGAAAGGAATTGAAAACCAAGACATGTTGAGCATCAATGGAAATATGAATATGCCAATGATGAGCGTGTTCAAATTCCATATTGCGTTGGCCGTTTTGAATGAAGTGGACAAAGGCAAACTTGTTTTGAATCAGAAAATCTACATTAAAAAAGAAGATTTGAAGGAAGACACTTGGAGCCCAATCCGTGAAGAATTTCCCAATGGAAATATGGATTTGACATTAGACCAATTGTTGCGCTACACCGTTTCCCATAGCGATAATAATGGTTGTGATATTCTTTTGGAATTGATTGGCGGAACGGAAACGGTTCAGAAATTCATTGATAAAATTGGTATCAAAGAGTTCACCATCAAAATGAATGAAGATCAAATGCGAACTTGGGAAAACCTTTACATAAACACCACAACACCGATTGCCACGACAGAAGCGTTAGAGAAATTCTACAAAGGAAAAGTCCTGAAAAAATCCACAACAAAATATCTATACCAAATAATGGTCGAATGTTCCCGAGGCACAACTTGGATGAAAGCCGGACTTCCCGCAGGAACAGAATTGGCGCACAGAACAGGCATTTCCGGAACGAACGATAAAAATCTGCGTGTTGCAATGAACGATATCGGAATCATCAAACTTCCAAACGGGAAACATTTTATCCTTTCCATTTATCTGAAAAACATTACCGAATCAAGGGAAGACACGGAGAAAATCATTTCAAATATTACTAGAGCGACTTGGAATTATTTTATGAGGAAATAATCAACTTTGATTTTGGAATAATTTATGATTTTCATAATCGAAATATATCCTTTCTAAATATTTTTAGAGGGGTTTTTTATTTATTTTATTAATTATTATCTTTATTCAAAATTGGATTTATGCAGAAGACGGTTTACGATAAAAGTGAGTTGCGCAATTTTGTGAATGACAGCATTACGGGGAAAGTGAAGACGCTTGAGTTTTACCTTAATTTTTCCTTGGAAGCCAGCCGGGACATCAAGAAAACTTCAAAATACGATTCGATAAGAGAGGAGATCCAAGAGGAAATTTATCTTTTGGACAAGCAAATGGTTTCGCTGAAAAATATGCAACGTGAAATGCGAAGAGTTCTGAACTCCGTTTCCGACAAAGTAAAACTTGGCTCATTGGTCATTACAAATAAAGCACGCTTTTATATTTCAGTTTCCTTGGGAGAATTTTTCTTCGAAGGCGACCGTTTCTACGCCATTTCGCCAGAAAGTCCAATGGCGCAAACGATGATGGGAATGAAGCCAGGCGACTCGTTTGTCCTCAATAAAATCGGGCAGGAAATCGTAGAAATTTTCTAAAAAATTCCCTTCTCTGGAGGGGTGGCGAAAATTTGAAAAATTTTTGACGGGGCGGTTAATACTTGACTCTTTCAACCTTTATCTTTTGCCTTGATTCCCGTATCTTTGAATTATGGAAAACGCACACATTTTAAAAAACATCATAGAAGAGCGCAGAAGCATCTTCCCAAAAGATTACTCAGACAAAGAAATCCCACAACATATTCTTGACGAAATCCTAAGCAACGCCGTTCTGGCACCCAATCACAAGCGTACAAAACCTTGGCGTTTCAAAACCTTTAAAGGTGAGGAAAAGCAAAAATTGGGATTGGAACTTCAAAATATTTATAAAAATTCGACAGCAGAAGCTCAGTTTCTGCAGAAGAAATATGACGATATTGGATTCAAGATTTCGAAAGCGAATGTTGTGGTTTCGATTGTGGTCAACTTCAGCGGATTGGTTCCGGATTGGGAAGAGATTTCGGCCGTTTCTATGGCGGTTCAGAATATGTATTTGACTTGCACCGCGAATAATATCGGCTGCTATTGGAGTTCCCCGAAAATCGTTGAGCAACTGAAAGACTCTTTGACCATCGAAGAAAACCAACAATGTTTGGGATTGTTTTATATGGGAAGTTTGGATTAATTTTATTGAGTAAATTTTTAACTCTCGCAGATTTAGTAAATCCAGCAAATCTTCACTATAAATTAATCTGCAAAATCTGCCCAGTCTGCGAGAAATATTTTATTACATATAAGTTCTTTATTAATTTTAAATTTCATAATGCAAAAAGTTTCAGTATTCTGGTTTCGCCGGGACCTTCGTTTGGATGACAACAAAGGTCTTTCCGAAGCTTTGAAGTCCGGTGAGAATGTGATTCCGGTTTTTATTTTCGATAAAGAAATTCTGGGCCAGCTTGAAGATAAATATGACCGCCGAGTGGATTACATTCATCAGGCTTTAGAAAAAATAAATCTTGAGCTGAAGGAATCGGGAAGCAATCTTCTGACTTTTTACGGAAAACCTTTGGATATTTTCAAACAGTTGCAGAAAGATCATGATTTAAAATCGGTCTATTGCAATCGGGATCATGAACCGTCAGCCATCAAAAGAGATGAGGAAACAAAGGAATTCCTCAATTCAAAAAAGATTGATTTCCTTGATTTTAAAGACCAAGTCATTTTTGAAAAAAATGAAGTTGCAAAAGACAACGGCGAACCTTACACGGTTTACACGCCTTTTTCAAACAAATGGAAAAAACTTCTGACCGAAAAAGATTATGACTCGGTTAAAATTGATAAAACCCAATTTCTGAAATTACCTTCAAAGAAAATATTGAGCTTAAAAGAAATCGGATTTGAAAAAACAGATTTTGATTTTGAAGAACCCAAGTTGGAATCTAAAATCATCGACACTTACGATGAAAAACGAGATTTCCCGGCCATGGATGCGACGACACATTTGGGAATTGCACTGAGATTTGGAACCATCTCCGTTCGGAAATGTGTGAAATTTGCTTTAAGTCACAACGAAACCTGGCTAAATGAATTGATTTGGCGGGAGTTCTTTATGCAAATCTTATTTCATTTTCCGAAAGTGGTCAATTATTGTTTCAAAGAAAAATACGAAAATATCCCATGGCGAAACAACGAAGCCGAATTTGAAAAATGGTGCAACGGTGAAACAGGTTACCCCATCGTAGATGCAGGAATGCGCCAACTGAACCAAACCGGCAGAATGCACAACAGAATCCGAATGGTGGTCGCAAGTTTTCTGACAAAACATCTTCTGATAGACTGGCGTTGGGGCGAAGCTTATTTTGCAAAGAAATTGTTGGATTATGATCTATCAGCCAACAACGGAAACTGGCAATGGGCTGCAGGTTGCGGTTGCGATGCGGCGCCTTATTTCAGGGTTTTCAATCCGGATGAGCAGACCAAGAAGTTTGACAAGGATTTGAAATACATCAGAAAATGGAATCCTGATTTTGAAAAGGATATTTTTGAAAATAGAATTGTGGAGCATAAATTTGGGCGAGAAAGGGCTTTGGAGACCTATAAAAAGGCTTTGAACTAACATTTTTAACAACAAAAGGCACATAAGTTTTTTTAACACTTAAGTTTATGATTATACTTGTGAGATAGTTCAAGTAAGAATACATAAGTTTTGGAAATCTTTGGTTTTTTACTGATTCAATTTTTGGATTCATTTTCTTCAAAAACAATCAGGTCACTTTTGTCATTTCGCAGGAATCTAAATCTGTAGAGATTCCTGCGAAATGACAAAATTTATGTTTGACAAATCTTGATTGGATGGCAAAACCCATAGCCCTGATTGCAGTGGAAATCCTTTTTTGCATGGGCTTCGAGAACCTCATCCTGACAAAACGTGACGCAAAAAAGATTGCAACGGAAAGCAGGTTCCCGGCTTCTAACAATCTAATGTAACAATATATCAATTTAACGATGTAACAATATAATTTTCAAATTGGTAAATTATTAGATTTTCAAATTGTTACATTAAAATATTTTTCTATCTTTGCACACTTAATATTTAACCGGGACGTGTTCCCACAATTTTTAAATTTATGTCAGTAAAAATCAGATTACAAAGACACGGTTCGAAAGGAAAACCTTTCTTCCACATCGTAGTTGCGGATGCAAGAGCTAGAAGAGATGGTAGATTCATCGAGAAACTAGGTATCTATAACCCAATTACTAACCCTGCTACAATTGAATTGAACGTAGATTCTGCTGTACAATGGTTGAACAACGGTGCACAGCCGACTGATACTGCAAGAGCTATCCTTTCTTACAAAGGTGCTTTGTACAAAAAACACCTTCAAGGTGGTGTTGCTAAAGGTGCTTTTGACGAAGCTGAAGCTGAGAAGAGATTCGCTGCTTGGGTTGACGCTAAAGATGCTAAAGTACAAGGTAAAGTAGAAGGTTTATCTACAGCAAAATCTGACGCTAAAAAAGCGGCTTTGGATGCTGAAGCTAAAGTAAACCAAGCAAGAATTGACGCTGCCGCGAAAGCTGATGCTGATGCAAAAGCTGCTGAAGAGGCTGCTAACGCTCCTGCTGAAGAAGTTGTTGCAACTGAAGAGGCTGCTACTGAAGAACCAACTGCTGACGCAGAAGGAACTGAAGAAACTCAGGCTTAATTCTTCACAAAAAGATACAATCTCAAAGACACGATAATCTCGTGTCTTTGTTGTTTAATAAAATTTACCATCGGAAATAATGAGAAAAGAAGACTGCTATTTTTTAGGAACCATTACCAGAACGCACGGCTTGCAAGGCAATGTTATTCTGAAACTGGACACAGACCAACCAGAAATGTATGATAAATTGACTTCTATCTTTTTAGAAATCAATGGTTTATTAGTGCCTTTTTTTGTTGAGAAACAATCTTGGTCCAGAAGTGACACCAAAATCATCACTTTCAAAAATTCTTCCGAAGCTCTGGTGAATCAGTCGATTGGGAAAGAGGTTTTTCTTCCGCTTTCTACGCTCCCTCCATTAACTGGAAAAAAGTTCTATTACCATGAAGTTGTAGGTTTCGAAATCCGTGAAGAGGATGGAAAATCTTGTGGCAACATTGTTTCTATCAATGATATGACGGCTCAAAACTATTTCATTCTAACTCTTGCCGGAAAAGAAATCATCATTCCGCTTATCAAAGATTGGATCCTGGAAGTGAACCGTGAGGAGAAATTCATCAAAATGTTTTTACCGGAAGGTTTGATGGATGTTTTCCTGGTGCCTTCGAAAAAGGATGAGTAGAAATCACTCATTCAAAACGGAGGGCAACAGATATTCCTGAACAATTTTATCGGCTTGTGAATGTGAATAAGGTTTATTGTAAGCTTTTGCTGTAATTACGATTACGAGGGGAAGTTCTTTAAAAATGATAATTTTATTCCCGCCGTTTCCGCTGGATTGATAAGATTCAAAAGTTTTATTTCCGACTTTGTAAACTTTTCTCCAAAACAAATATCCGTAACCTTCTGATTCTTTGTTATCGGCAAAATAATTGGTAAAAGATTTCTGAACCCAGTTTTTATCCAGAATTTGCTTCCCATTCCACATTCCATCGTTTTTATAAAGCTGCCCGAATTTAGCAAAATCTAAAGCTTTCATTCGCAACCCACCTGCTAAAGAAGGTCTTTGCTGAGGCGTGAATTGCCATTTGTAATTCGTGATTCCAAGCGGTTGGAACAGTTTTTTATCGGCATATTTTTCCAAACCATTCGGAACAGATTTGTCCAGAATATCTCCAGTTACCACAACTCCGGATGTGAAATAATTCCAGTTTTTCCCGATTTTATTTTCCGTCATTGGCAAATCCAGAGTGAACTTGACCCAATTATCCGTCGGATACATATTTTCTTCATTTCCAGCAGAATCGGAATCTGCATCGTTTCCATCGAAAGCGGAACTCATTGTCAGCAGACTTTTGATAGTCACGCTATCTTTTTTAGAAGAATAATTTTTGAATTGTTTCAAATCGTAGAAATCCTTCAGACTTTGATTCTCATTTTTGATATGACCATCTTTGATTGCCATTCCCATCAAAGCTGAAGAAAACGATTTTCCAACGGAACGCGTATCGTTCAAACTGTCTCTTTCGGATCCGTTAAAATATTCTTCAAGTAATAATTTATCATTTTTAATCACAACAATTCCAGTGATTTCCCGGAATCTGTTTTCAGCAATCTTTTGATTCAGAAGTCGGATTTTTTCCAGATTAAATTTTTCACCCGAAATTTTCCAGCCACTATTTGGTTTGATTTCTTGAACAGCGATTTGTTCTTCGGAAACATTTTTTTTTGGAACAACCAAGTTGATTTCTCCTGATGCCATCACATTTCCAACTTTCAAATCTGGATTTTTCAAGTACGGTTTGATTTCAATTTTCAAAGTGTGGTTTCCTGTTTCTAAAGCATCTACTCCACCGTTTGCAAAATAAAAACGCATCCAAAGATATCTTCCCCAGGAATCTTCATTTTTCGTATTCAAAAACGGAATTCTAAAATTGGTTTTGATTTTTTTATCTTCTGTTTTTCCGGCTCCGGAATTCAGATTTTCGGTATAAATCAATTTTCCGTCAACATAGAAATTGAATTGGTAATTTCCTTTTTTAAGCAATTCATCAATCGATAAAGAATTATCAAACTGGTGAAGATAATTGACCAAAGAATTATCCAGAAAAACCCGAACATCAAAATCTTTATCTTCCTGAAAAGTCATTGTTTTTAGAAAATCAGATTCTTTCAGATTTTCAAATGGAACAACTTTATCCAAAAACAAAATTTGGTTTAAATGATTTTTCTGAACAGGATTTTCGATTTTTTCCGGCTCAATAATATTTTTGGTCTGACTTAATGAAAGACCGAAAACGAAAATCAGGATAAATAAAAGGATTGGTTTCATTGTAAATTTTATCAGACAAATGTAGAACATCAATCTTGGAAAAAATAGAATGAAATTAACATTACAACTATTTCAGCAAATTTTTGTATTTCAAAGGTGTGATTCCAATATTTTCTTTGAAACAACGATTAAAATGACTTTGGTCGGCAAATCCACATTCCAAAGCAACATCGGACAAAGAATCTTTTTGGTTGAGAAGAATCAATGATTTTTCAACTTTCAGTTTTCTGATATATTCTCCCAGATTGCATTGGAAATATTTCTGAAAATCCCGACTGAGATGCATCGGATGAATGTTCAGCGTTTTAGAAAGTTCTGTGAGATTCAGTTTTCCCGTAAAACTTTCGTGGAGAATTTCATCAATTCGATCGACCCAAATTGGTTTCTTTTCAGAAGAACTTTTTTGATTGGACAATTGACCGAAAAGATTGAGCAAAATCTGATTAATACTAACTTCAAAAGAATTGTCACTCAATTTCGATTCTTTGAAAATCTGGTAAATCAATAATTTGGAAGCTGGATTTTTGATATTGAAGCTTCCTTCAACATTTTCCTTTGAAATCTGAAATTTATCAAACCATTCTTCCGTGATTTCAAGATGAAAACCTCGTGTAAAAATATCCGGTTTCACGTTGTAGTGCGCATCTTCCCAATGGTGGTAAAGCAAAGTTCCGGCAGAACAATCGTAGATTTCTTTCTTGTTGCCTTCCTGCATATTTCCCTGAAGCAGAAATGTGAAATACGGATTCTCGTGATAATGCCAATCGACGAAAGGATGCGTGTATTCTGTATCCGTAATGGTCAATCCATCGAAACTCAGCTTCTCATTGGTCTACCCGAAAAATTCGCCATTACGAAGGTTTTTCATTACAATTTTTGTTTCAGATTTTCAATTTGTTGATACATTCTATTGAAAAACAGTTTTCTGTCTCTATTTCCAGCCGTGTTCAGAGATTTACAGTTCTTAATTTGATGTTCAAAATAATTCAAAGTTTCTTTACAGGTTTTTGAATCATTCATTAGCAGATAACCAAACATATTGCAAGGAATTGCCAATGTTGATTGTTGCCCGTTATTAATAAAAATATCATTGGAAAGATGAACCAATTCGTTTTGATAAATCTGAAAACGAGGATTAGTTTCCGTTTTATTTTCGATATAATGAATCAAATCATCCAATTCTGAAAGTATGTTTACGGCATCTTCTTTTTTGAGAAGTCCAATTTCAAAATAAAAAGAAATCTGCAAAAGAATGCTGGAAATCGTCATATCATTCCATAATTCTATTACATTTTGTTCTTCGTAAATCTCTCTCAGAATTTTTGTTTTTGAATTAAACTGTTGCGGCTGAAAATCCTGAAACGGGATAAAAACCTGTTTAGAGTTCAGCAGATTCATCCAAACATAGATTTTGAATCTCGACAAAAGCGTATCCGAAACCGTATAAAAAAACGGAATATCCTTCGCAGAATAATAAATCACAGAATCTTCTGAAAATTGGATTGAACTCAAAATATCCAAAGTATTATCAAAAAATGAATGTAAATCTTCAGTTTTATTAACTGCTTTTGTCTTCTTTACCAAAAGATTGCTTTCATTTTCTAAAAATTTATCCAAAGAAATATTGTAGAACTTCGCCAATTGCAGGCTTTCTTCCAGAGAAAATTTAGACTTCATCGATGTTCTTCTGTGCGCCGCATCATAACTTATGTTGAGGACATTCGCTAATTCATCATTCAGAGATTTGTCTCCGATTTTGTTTCTGATTTCTTTCAATAACAGTTCCTGATACACTTTTTGCGATTTTCACAAATTTAGAAAAAATATTAATTCTTTTCCGCATTGAGAAACTTGGGTTTCGAATATAATTTTGGATCATAATTAAAATCAACTGTTATGAAAACGAGAATATTGCTACTATTAATCTATTTTAGTACGATGTGTTTTGGACAGGGAAAATTGGATAGCATAAGCATATTAAGATTTACACCGATTTCCCAAAACATCAATAAAGTCAATGGACTAGCAATTGGATTAGGTTTGGATGAAGCTTACGAATCGTTAGGAAACCAAATTATTACAAAACCTAAAATCATCAATGGATTAAATTTAGAAATCAATCCATTGGCAATTGTTTGGATTTGTTTCTACAAACCCGATAGATTTTCTGGTAAGGAAACATCGATAGTCAATGGTGCCAATATATCTTTTGGTGGATTTTTAAAAAACACAAGTCACAACGGAATCAATTTATCTATCTACAATTATGGAAGGAAAATGAACGGAATCTCCTTTACGTTTTTTGGGACTTATGTAGAAAGCATGAATGGTTTTTATTTCTCATGCTTTGGGAATTCAGCGAACAATGGAACAGGAGTTTCAATCTCTGCACTTAATGACATCAATGATTTCAAAGGTCTTCAATTGGGATTAATAAATGATTCTGACAAGGTTAAAGGTCTTCAACTTGGATTAATCAACAAAAGTAAAACTGGAAAAAATATTCAGATAGGACTGTGGAACAAAAACCAAAAGCGACAATTACCAATTATCAACTGGAACTTCAAAACTAAAACATTATGAAAACAATCCCCTATTTATTAATCCTCTTAAGGTTTCTCTCAGCAATTGCCATTATATATTTAGGATATTTTGTTGTAGAAAAATCAAAAATGACAATTGTAATCTTGATGTATTTTGGATTACTAACTGATATTTTTGACGGAATTATTGCACGAAAGGTTGGCGTTTCATCAGAAAAATTGAGAAGATTGGACAGTCAAACCGATTTGGTTTTTTGGCTATCCATTGGTCTTTCAACGTATTGGCTGAACCCTGAGATCATCCAAAACCATTGGAAAAGCATTACTTTAATTTTCGGAATGGAAGCTTTGTGTTACATCGTCAGTTTTTGGAAATTCGGGAAAGAAACTTGTACACATGCTTGGTTGTCCAAATTCTGGGGACTGAGTTTATTATTGACCTTCACGTTTTTGATAGGTTTTGGCACAACCAACTGGGCATTTTATTTATGTTTAATTCTTGGATTCATTTCTCATATCGATGTCATTTTGATTATTTTAATTTTACCGAAATGGCAATTCGATGTTCCAAGTTCGTACCACGCCTGGAAAATCCGAAACGGAAAAATGTTGAAGAAATCTGTTTTGCTGAATTAGGATATTTGCTCTCGCTGATTTGGCAGCAGATAAAAGCCTCGAAAAAAAATCTGCTTTATTGGCAAATCTGCGAGAAAAATCTATTCAATTTAAATTGGAATAGTTCTATTGATAATGTCACAATAAATTACAACGTTTTTTCGTAAATTTGCGCACATTAATTTTTGATAATGAAACGACAGACAATTAAAGACCTACTAGCAGATTACAAAAAAGTATTACATCACGACATTACCGTTCAGGGTTGGGTCCGGGCTTTCCGTTCCAATCGTTTTATCGCGCTAAATGATGGTTCTACAATTAATAATTTGCAAATCGTGGTTGATTTTGAAAGTTTTGATGAGGAAACCATCAAGAAAATCAATACGGCTTCGTCTTTGAAAATTGTAGGTGAAGTGGTGGAAAGCCAAGGCGCGGGACAAACCGTGGAAATCATTGCGAAAAAAATCATAATTCTGGGCGACAATTTCTTTGAGGAATTGCAATCAACGATTCTTCAGCCAAAGAAACACAGTTTGGAGAAATTGCGTGAGCAGGCGCATTTGAGATTCAGAACCAATGTTTTTGGGGCAGTCTTCAGAATCCGTCACTCGGTGAGTTTTGCGATTCACTCTTTCTTTAATCAAAATCAATTTTTCTACATCAACACGCCCATCATCACTGGCGCTGATGCAGAAGGCGCTGGCGAAATGTTTGGCGTTACGAATTTTGACCTTAATAATATGCCTAAAACCGAAGAAGGAGAAATCGATTTTTCTCAGGACTTTTTCGGAAAGAAAACCAACTTGACAGTTTCAGGACAATTGGAAGGCGAAACTGCAGCAATGGGATTGGGAAGAATTTATACTTTCGGACCTACTTTCCGTGCAGAAAATTCTAATACAACGCGACACTTAGCTGAGTTTTGGATGATTGAGCCGGAAGTTGCGTTCAATAATCTTGAAAATAATATCGACCTTGCTGAGGATTTCTTGAAATATGTGATTCAATATGTTTTGGATAATTGCAAAGATGATTTGGAGTTCCTTGACAAACGTTTCGAAGAAGAGCAAAAAGGAAAACCTGAAAAAGACAGAGCTAAAGAAGGCTTGATTGAGAAACTTCAAAACGTGGTTGCTAAACGTTTCAAGAGAGTTTCTTATACGGAAGCGATCGAGATTTTATTAAACTCAAAAGAAAATAAAAAAGGCAAATTCCAATATCCGATTGAGAAATGGGGAACAGATTTGCAGTCTGAGCACGAAAGATATTTGGTGGAGAAACACTTCGAAACGCCTGTTGTCCTTTTCGATTATCCAAAAGAAATCAAGGCGTTCTATATGAAGCTGAATGACGACGGAAAAACGGTTGCCGCAATGGACGTTCTTTTCCCGGGAATCGGCGAAATCATCGGCGGTTCTGAAAGAGAGGCAAGGCACGACGTTCTTCTTGAGAAAATGAAAGACTTCGGTGTTGATGAGCACGAACTTTGGTGGTATCTCGATACCAGGAAATTCGGTTCTGTGCCACACGCCGGATTTGGTTTAGGTCTTGAAAGATTGGTACTTTTCGTAACCGGAATGACAAACATTAGAGACGTGATTCCTTTCCCAAGAACTCCGAAAAACGCAGAGTTTTAAATTCAAAATATCAAAATCCCATTCTTATCGAGTGGGATTTTTCATTGATAAAGATTCAGAAAAATTAAATTCCATAAATTTGAAAGTATTAAAATAAATCTCAATGAAAAAAATCAGCGTTTACATCCTGACTGTGGCAGCAACATTTTATCTGGAATCTTGCTCTACATCACAAAAAACTTCGGTAGAAGAGCCTAAAAAAGAAATTGAAGCGCCAAAGGAAATAAAAGAAGAAGGACTTAATATTTCTTATATGGACAAATCTGTAAGACCTCAGGATGATTTCTATAATTATGTCAATGGTGGCTGGATGAAAACCGCTGTGATTCCATCGGACAAACCAAGCTGGGGTTCATTCAACGCTTTGCGGGAAGATGTGGATGTTGCATCACTGGACATTTTGAACAAAGTACTTTCCGAGAAATTCGCATCTAATTCCGAAGGCGAAAAAATACAGGCGCTTTATGGAACTTTCATCGATTGGAACAAGAGAAATACAGAAGGCATCAACCCCATTAAATCTCAATTAACTAAAATCGATGCGATTAAAAATGTAAAAGATTTACAAAGATACCTTATCGAAGCAACGCCTTCCGGAGATAATCCTTTTTACGGGTGGAGAGTGGGCGCAGATATGAAAAACTCCGTAATGAATGCTGTTTATCTGGGTGGACCAAGTTTAGGTTTGGGTAAAGATTATTATCAAAAGGTGAATGATGCCAATACCAAAACACTAGCTGAATATAAAAATTATGTTGCCAAACTGGAAACAGTTCTTGGAAACAAAAATCCGGATGTCACCGCTCAGCAAATTGTAGATTTCGAAAAGAAACTGGCGCAAGACCTTCTGACTCTGGAACAAGGCCGTGACGCTAATTTGCGTTACAATCCCAAAACTGTTGAGGAACTAAAACCGTTAGTAAAAAACGTCAACCTACCCGATTATCTGAAAACAGTTGGTGTCAACACAGACAAAGTGATCATTGGTGAATTAAAATATTATCAAAATATGGATTCCTGGATGACGGATAAAAACATTGGTCTCATCAAAGAATATATGAAGTATGACCTTTTGAACAACAATGCAGGGAACCTTAATGAGGATTTGGACAATATCCGTTTCGATTTTTATTCCAAATATCTGCAAGGCCAGCAAGAGCAACGTTCTGTGGAAAAACGTGGACTTGGCATCATCAATGGCGTTTTGGGAGAAGCATTCGGAAAGCTGTATGTTGAGAAATATTTCCCTGCAGAAGCCAAACAAAAGATGGAAACTTATGTGGACTACATCAAAAAATCATTTAAACTACATATAGAAAACCTTGAATGGATGTCTCCTGTGACTAGAGAAAAAGCTTTGGAAAAGTTATCCAAATTCAAAGTGAAGATTGCGTATCCTGACAAATGGAAAGATTATTCTAAATTGAATTTGCAACTAGCATCCAACAACGGAACTTACTACAATAATCTTCAGAAAATCTCTGAGTGGAATTACGCTAAGAATCTTGATAAAATAGGAAAACAAGTTGATAAAACAGAATGGGGAATGTCGCCGCAAACTGTAAATGCGTACTACAGTTCTTCTAATAACGAGATTGTCTTCCCAGCCGCGATTTTACAACCTCCGTTTTTCAATTTCAATGCAGACCCTGCGGTTAACTTTGGCGGAATTGGTGGCGTGATCGGTCACGAGATTTCTCACGGATTTGATGACAGCGGTTCGAGATTTGACGGCGATGGAAATCTAAATAACTGGTGGACGGAAAGTGACAGAAAAAACTTTGACGAAAAAGTGGGACAACTGGCCGCACAATATGATAAATATGAGCCTGTGGCAGGAAGTTTTGTCAATGGAAAATTCACAAGTGGAGAGAACATTGGAGATTTGGGCGGAATTAACGTTGCTTACACGGCATTGCAAATGTATCTGAAAGACCACGGTAATCCAGGAGAGATCAGCGGTTTGACCCAGGACCAAAGATTTTTCATGAGTTGGGCAACGGTTTGGAGAACCAAATCTACCGACAAATATATGACCAATCAGGTGAAGACAGACCCGCACTCGCCGGGTTATTACAGAAGTTTTGGACCTTTGGTCAATATGGACGCATTCCAGAAAGCATTCGATATCAAACCTGGGGACAAACTCTATGTAGCACCGGAAAAAAGAATAAAAATTTGGTAGAACAAAAGCAAAAAACCTTCAGAATAAACTGAAGGTTTTTTGTTAACTTTTATTAACTCATCAAAAATCGTGCTAAACCTGTTGTTTTTTGAAAATTATTTTTTAACTTCGTAAAAGTTAATCATAACTGATAAACGTTACCAATATGCTAAAGCAAAATCTACAACTTAGACTCGGTCAAAAACTTGCTCCACAACAGATTCAATTGATGAAGCTGATACAACTTCACACTTTGGAATTTGAAGAAGAACTTGAGAGAGAACTTGAGGAAAATCCCGCTTTGGAAAAAGTAAATGAAGAAGAAAGCAAAGAAGACGATTACACAGCCGCCGAAGAAGCCTATGAAAATGAAGGTACAGAAAGCATAGAAACAGATTTCGACGTCAACGATTATCTTTATGATGACGAGCCAAATTACAAAACCGCAAGCAGCAACTATTCTGCGGACGACGAAGAATTTGACAACCAATCACTTCTAACTGAGGGACAAACACTTTACGATTATCTTTTGGAGCAAATCAGACTATCGTCCGTCGAGGAAGATGATTTGAAAATCTGCGAATATGTCATCGGAAACCTTGACACTGACGGTTATTTGAGAAGAGACATTAAATCCATTGTTGACGATTTGGCATTTTCTCAGGGAATTTATACCACAATTGAAAGAGTCACTTATATTCTGGAAAATTATGTTCAGAAATTGGACCCGCCTGGCGTTGGCGCAAGAGATCTGAGAGAATGTTTGCTTTTACAGATTGAGAAAAAGGTAAGCTCCGATTCATCTGTGATTTTAGCAGGAAACATTTTACGAAATCAATTTGATGCGCTTGCTAATAAACATTACAATAAGATTCTTCAGAAATACGACATCGAAGAAGAAGATCTGAAAGGTGCTTTGGAAGAGATCTCCAGATTATCACCAAAAGTTGGTGGAAACTTTGACACTCAAACAATTACTATTAATCAAGAAATCATTCCCGATTTTATGATTCAAGTCAAGGACAATCAAGTGATTCCAACTTTAAATAATAAAAACGCTCCCTCTTTAAGAGTCTCTGATGAATATAAGGAGATCTTAACAACTTACTCTCACGATAAAAAATCAGCGGAACATAAGCAAGCTGCGCTTTTCATTAAGCAAAAACTGGATGCGGCAAAATGGTACATCGATGCAATCAACCAAAGACAGAATACACTTTTGCAAACGATTACTGCAATTGTGAAGCTTCAAAAAGATTATTTTATTTCCGGTGATGAGAAAAATATCAGACCAATGATCCTGAAAGATGTTGCAGACATTACAGGTTTCGACATATCCACGATCTCAAGAGTTGTGAAAAGCAAATACGCAGACACGCCAAACGGAATTGTTTATCTAAAGAATTTATTCTCCGATTCATTAACAAATGATGACGGCGAGGAAGTTTCCACCAAAGAAATCAAACAGCATTTGCAAGAGGCCATCGGCAAGGAAAACAAAAGAAAACCTTACACGGATGATGCACTTGTGGGAATCCTGAAAGAAAAAGGTTACAATATTGCCAGAAGAACGATTGCAAAATACAGAGAACAACTGAACATTCCGGTCGCAAGATTGAGAAAAGAATTATAAAAACAAGCCTCGGAATTATTTTTCGGGGTTTTTTATTGGTATTTAATAAATAATTATTAGTGAAACTAAAGTATAATTAATATTTCTGTAAAGTTATTTAGAAAGATTACAAACTGTATTTTTCTGATATTTCTCAATGTTACTTGGGTCAACTATTTTCTAAATTTGTGAAAATTCAAAACAACAATAGAATTATGGCAGGTATTACATCTTCTATAGGAAGAAAATATGCTATGGCACTTTCAGCAATGTTTTTGCTGATCTTTTTGGTGATGCATATGTCTACCAATATGATTTCGGTCTTTAGTGAAGACAGTTTCAATGCGGCTTCTCATTTTATGGGATACAATCCGGCGGTACAGTTTCTGATGCAGCCTATTTTAATGTTTGCTGTGGTCTTCCACTTCGTGATGGGTTTCATCCTGGAAGCTAGAAACAACAGCGCAAGACCTGTAAAATATGCAATGAATCAAGGTTCTGCAAATTCTAGCTGGATGTCAAGAAATATGTTGATTTCCGGCGCCGTGATCTTGGCATTCTTGGCATTGCACTTCTACGATTTTTGGTACCCGGAAATCAGTTATAAGTATATCCAAGGAAATAACCCTGATGAATTGAGATATTGGGAAGAATTGCATCACAAATTCCACGATGTATGGAGAGTTGTGCTGTATGTGGTTGCGTTTATATTATTAGGTTTACACCTTGCACACGGATTCCAGTCGTCTTTCCAGTCTATCGGAGCAAGACATCCAAAGTATACCCCTTTTATAAAGGCTTTTGGAAATTGGTATTCAGTTATCATTCCGGCAGGTTTCATCATTATCGCATTATTTCATTTCTTGAGAGATGCACCACTTTTTAACTAATTAATCTATCCTCTAAAATATAATTATGAGTACATTAGATTCAAAAATTCCTCACGGCCCACTTAAGGACAAATGGAAAAATCATAAAGACCACATGAACTTGGTTGCTCCAAACAACCGGGACAAAATAGATATCATCATTGTTGGGACAGGATTAGCGGGCGGTTCTGCTGCTGCGACCCTTGCTGAACAAGGCTATAACGTAAAAGCTTTTTGCTATCAGGATTCACCAAGAAGAGCGCACTCTATTGCTGCTCAAGGTGGTATCAATGCTGCTAAGAATTACCAAGGTGATGGAGATTCAACTTACAGATTGTTCTACGACACCATCAAAGGTGGAGATTACCGTGCAAGAGAAGCCAATGTTTACAGATTAGCGGAGGTTTCTGCCAATATTATTGACCAATGTGTTGCGCAAGGTGTTCCTTTCGGTAGAGAATATGGTGGACAATTGGATAACCGATCATTTGGTGGAGTTCAGGTAAAAAGAACTTTTTTTGCCAAAGGACAAACTGGACAACAATTATTATTAGGCGCATATTCTGCAATGAGCCGTCAAATAGGTAAAGGTAGAATCCAAATGTTCAACCGTCACGAGATGTTAGATCTTGTAATCGTAGACGGAAAAGCTAGAGGAATTATCGCAAGAAATTTGGTAACAGGTGAGATTGAAAAACATTCTGCTCATGCGGTGGTTATTGCGTCCGGAGGTTACGGAAATGTTTATTTCCTTTCTACGAATGCAATGGGATCGAACGTTTCTGCAGCTTGGAAAATCCATAAAAAAGGAGCATATTTTGCAAATCCTTGTTATGTTCAGATCCACCCGACTTGTATTCCGGTTCACGGAACTCAGCAGTCTAAATTAACTTTGATGTCAGAATCCCTTAGAAACTCCGGAAGAATCTGGGTTCCTAAAAATATTGAAGATTCTGTTGCGATCAGAGAAGGCAAATTGAGACCAGAAAATATCGCTGAAGAAAACAGAGATTACTATCTTGAAAGAAGATATCCTGCTTTCGGAAACTTGGTTCCTAGGGACGTTGCTTCCAGAGCTGGAAAAGAAAGATGTGATGCAGGTTTCGGAATTGAAAATAATGATACGAAAGAAGGTGTTTACCTAGATTTCTCAACAGAAATCATGAAAAAAGGTAAAGAAGCTGCTATCGAAAAACATATTCATAATCCTACAGACCAGCAGATCTATGATCTTGGTAAAGCTTGGATCGAGGAGAAATACGGTAACCTATTCGTAATGTACGAGAAGATCACTGCGGATGATCCTTACAAAACGCCGATGAAGATCTATCCAGCAGTTCATTACACAATGGGTGGTGTTTGGGTAGATTATAACCTTCAGTCTACAATTCCTGGATGTTTTGTAATTGGAGAAGCTAACTTCTCAGATCATGGTGCCAACAGACTTGGAGCTTCAGCCCTGATGCAAGGTTTGGCAGACGGATATTTCGTTTTACCATACACGATTGCAGATTATCTTTCTGCAGACATCAGAACAGGTAAAATCTCTACTGAAACTCCAGAATTTAATGATGCGGAAAAAGAAATCAAAGATAAAATCAATTTCTTCTTGACCAATAAAGGAACACATACAGTTGACCATTTCCACAAACAATTGGGACACATTATGTGGAACAAAGTTGGAATGGGAAGAACACCTGAAGGTTTGAGAGAAGCTATCAAAGAAATCGAAGAGGTTAGAAATAACTTCTGGAAAGATGTACGAGTTCCCGGGGATGCTGACAACCTAAATCCAGAATTGGAAAAAGCCTTCAGAGTAGCGGACTTTATCGAGTTAGGACAATTGATGGCTATCGATGCGCTGAACAGAAACGAATCTTGTGGAGGACATTTCCGTGAGGACCATTCTACGCCGGAAGGAGAAGCAGAACGTGACGATGTGAATTACAAATACGTTGCCGCCTGGGAATACAAAGGTATGGACATCAATCAATCTGTAGTTCACAAAGAAGATTTGGTGTACGAGAATATCGAAGTTAAAGCAAGAAGTTACAAATAATCTCCATTCAAAAATATATAAAAATGAGTGCAAAAAAAGGCTTAAATCTTACGCTGAAAATTTGGAGACAAAAAAATAATAAGTCGAAGGGACAATTCGATACCTATAAAATTTCTGATGTTTCTACAGATTCTTCATTCTTAGAAATGTTGGATATCCTGAACGAGCAATTAATCAACGAGGGCAAAGACCCAGTTGCGTTTGACCACGATTGTCGCGAGGGAATCTGCGGAATGTGTTCACTTTACATCAATGGTAGAGCGCACGGTCCGGATACAGGAATCACAACTTGTCAGTTACATATGCGTCATTTCAAAGATGGCGAAACGATTCACATAGAACCTTGGAGAAGTGCTGCTTTTCCGGTAATCAAAGATTTGGTTGTTGATAGAAGTGCTTTCGACAGAGTAATGGCTGCAGGTGGATTCGTATCTGTGAATACTTCCGGAAACACTTTGGATGCCAACGCAATTCCGGTTCCGAAAGAAGATGCAGACAAAGCGATGGATGCAGCAGCTTGTATCGGTTGTGGTGCTTGTGTGGCTTCTTGTAAAAACGGTTCTGCAATGTTGTTCGTAGGTGCAAAAGTATCTCAGTTCGCATTGTTACCTCAGGGTCGCATAGAAGCGACGAGAAGAGTTCTTAATATGGTAAAAGCAATGGACGAAGAAGGCTTCGGAAACTGTTCCAATACTGGAGCTTGTGAGGTAGAATGTCCGAAAGGAATTTCTCTGGAAAACATCGCAAGAATGAACAGAGAATATGCTTCAGCAAACCTTTCTACAGCTAATTCTTAATAGATATTAGATTCAGAAGTCAGATTTTAGATTTCTTACAAAATATAAAACCGATTGAAGCTTCAATCGGTTTTTTTATGTTGATGGAGCGACAAAGTCGCGAAATGTTGGTAGAATTTAAATGGTATAGATTAGAGGTGCAAGGCACCAACATATTTATTTTATTAAATTACAAATCAAAAACACTTGGTCGTTTGGTCACGATGCAGTCTTTTACCCAAAGCATAAAACCCATTCCAAGATAAAAAAGAAAGAAAATTCCCGCCGTCGCAAATGTTGAATAAATGAAGAAAACGCGCAGTTTTGAAACAGGAATTCCCAGTTTGGTTCCGTATCTCGTCAAAACGCCAAACCATTCTCTTTCCATTTTGTGGCGCAAACCGTTGATAACTTTAGGCTCTTTCATTTTCTTTAATCTGATTAATCATCTGTCTTCAGCAACTGAAAACCGACACTGCAATTTAAGCATTTTTTATGATTGCAGAATAGTTTGTATTGATAAAGAAAAGCCTGTGTTTGTAACGCATTTTCGAATTTCATTCCTAATTGTTTCCATTCATCCAAAACCGAATTTTTCTCCGCTTTCATCTTTTTGTAGAAGTCAAAAATATCATCTACTATTTCCTGATTATGGTTTTTGTGATAAAAATATTTCAAAGGCAAAATTGTATTGATAATAATCAAATCGATAAAATCCTGACTGAGATATTTCTTTCCTTCAACTGTAGAAATCTTTCCAAAATTAAAACGATTATCCCAGTATTCAGAAGCTTTGACACTTCCGAAAATCTTGTACAAATCATCAATCGTTTTTGCTTCCATCAACTTAGAAAAAAGATTGGGCTGAGTATGATAAAGATTGGCTAATTGTGACAATCGGATGGTTGGAAAATTAGGTGGACGAAGCTTGGAAAATTTGGGATGAATCCTAACATCTGACAAATTAAATTTTACCTTTAAAAAATCAAATTCCCGTTTCCAGATTTGCATTATTTCGTCTGAAGGAGCATCCAAAAATCCACAAATTCCGAAAAACAAAGCTTCTAAATGGATATCATTCTGCTTGATTTTTTGAATAACAGCAAAATCAAGACTTTCCGCCATTTGAAGAAAGATTTCTGCGTTCACTTTCAATCCGAAAGTGTAAACCAGATTTTGAAACAAAACTGCTTCGTAATTATTTTGATTTTTGTTCAGTGATTCTTGGAAGATTTGAGATTTGGCTTCTAACTTTTTTAGTAAAACAGTTTCTTCAAAAAATAACGGAATTTTGGCCTCATCAAACAATTCTTCACAAGCGATGAAAGAATGTTCGGCTTTCAGATTCTGATGTTTCTGAATCAGTTCTTCATCAATATAATTTTTGAGCTCCAAAGTCGGAATCTTCTGTTGTTCCAATTCCGGAATATCACAATCATTAATGTAAACTGCGTGAAGAATCAGATTTCCAAACTCTGGATTGCCGGAATGATTGTGAAAAAACCAATCGGAAGCTTTGGTGTGAATCTCGATATTTCCAGCCAAAATGATGTTGTCAATTTTAATTTTGGCAAAGAGAAAATCCGGTCCAGAATTCTTATTCCACTTTCCGAAATCTGAAATTTCGATCACTTTTCCATCCGTTGAGACGAAATCGAAGCTCCGAAATTTTTTATAATTCCAAATATACTGTAATATTTCTTCGTTCATTTGTGTGTTGATTTCCGTTAAACAAAAACCTTCCGAAGAAAAAACTCCGGAAGGTTAAGTTACAGAAATATTTTAAAATGTAGCGTAATTCTACCAGAGAATTGTACGCAGCCCGACTTGAGCGGAAATCCTTTTTACGCAACGTAGTGGAGTGAAAAGATTGGGAGCGGAAGGCGGATTAAGCTGCCCAAATTAAATTTACTTTTTATAAAGCGGCGTCCGTTTCGCTAGATAATCTAAAGTGGTTTTGTACGCATCTTCGTATGGCCAAAACGAATTATGATTCTGCGTAAACAGATTGTCGCCATTCACAGAAAAAATGTTCATCGTGATGCTGGTGTTATAATTCTGATACGTTGTGGAAGAAGAAGAGCCTGTGGAATTGACTTTGGCACCGTTATTTTTCTGCGAAACATTGGTATTGGAACTACCGTAGTTGGACGTATAGGTGTTGGTTTTCTCAATAGAAACCATTCCGCTGATGACGTATTCTACATTTAGGATGTGTGCAATCTCACCCATTGTGTAGCCTTGCAAATTGCTTTCATTGATGCCTGCTTTGTACAGAAGCGCGTTAGTTTCCGTCGGGTCTTGGAATTTAAGGTTTTGTTTTTTGGAATTGAAAATCGTGTACGCTTCCTGTTGGATTTTTTTAGTCATCGTTTCGTTACTTTTTTCTTGGTCTCTCACATAGCTGAAAGGTAAAATCGCGACTTTGTTCTGGTAATCTTTAGATTGAGAAGTATTCGGAGTAGTAGCAGTCGAATTAAGATACTCGATGCGGCCGGAAGAAAACGTAATTTTGGAAATGTCTTTTTTATTAAGTGTGTACTCCAAAGTCTCGTTTTGATGTATAAATTGAAGATCATTCGGATTGTACTTGACAACTTTTCCACGGAGTTCTCTACCATCGGTCATTGTAACAGTGTCGGTCTGGGAATATGCCAGAAAACCAATGAACAAAAAAAATAGGGCAAGAAAATGTTTTTTAATACTCATAATGTTGTGCTTTTGATGATTATATAAATTATTAGAAATATTTTTCTCTAATTTATAAAATAATTTTTAACAAAACATGAGTGTTCAAATAATTATACATTAAATACTCCCCAAAAAACACTTCGACTCCTTTCAGTGTGACAACTCTAATACTAAATATTTAATTTTAAAGTGTCAGTCTGAGGAGTCGAAGACTTTGTAAAAGTTGAAAAACTAATACTTTATCAAACTTCTTTATATTTTGCCTCTTCAAATTTCGCAATGGTCGTTTCGTACATATCAATATAAATCGGAAGAATATTTTTCAGATCAAAATGAACTGCCTGCGCTTTTGCATTCTTTTTCATTTCTTCGAGAAGATTCTCATCACTCAACAATTTGATACAGTAATTGGACATCGCTTCTACGTTCCCTGTTTCTGCCAAAAATCCTGTTTCGCCCTGAATATTAACTTCCGGAATTCCGCCAGCATTACTACTGATAACCGGTGTTCTCGCAGCCATTGCTTCCAAAGCCGCCAAACCAAAACTTTCCTGCTCAGAAGGTAAAAGGAAAACATCAGACAACTGGAGAATTCTATACAAATCGTTGACTTTCCCGAGTAATTTGATTTCGCCAATCAGTTCCGGATTATTTTCCATAAATTCAGAGATCTTCTCCATTTCCGGACCTTCGCCAATGATAATTAATTTCGACTTCACTTTCTTATTGACGTTTTTGAAAATCTCCAATACATCCTGAATTCGCTTAACCGGACGAAGATTGGAAACGTGAATCAGAATTTTCTCATCATCACTCGCAAATTGTTCTCTCTGGCAAGTTTTGCAATCATCAAAAACCGAATTATCAATAAAGTTCGTAATCACTTGAATTTCTTTCTGAATATTGAAGAACTGCAAGGTATCTTTTTTCAAACTTTCGGATACCGAGGTGATTGTATCACTTTGGTTGATAGAAAATTCCACAGCGTGTTTGTAACTTGGATGCTGACCTACTAAAGTAATATCTGTCCCGTGAAGTGTCGTCACCAAAGGCACATCTTTGTGTTCTGCCTTCAACATTTGCTTAGCTGTAAAAGCTGCATAAGCATAAGGAATCGCATAATGTGCGTGCAGAATATCCAGTTTATAAAGATTCACAACTCGATAAATCATCGATGACAATGCGATATCATAAGGCTGATATTGGAACAACGGATATGTCTGAACGTTGACTTTATGAAAAAATATATTTGGATTTGTAACGTCCAGGCGTGCTGGTAATGCGGAGCTTATGAAATGAACTTCATAACCTTTGTCGGCCAAAGACATTCCCAATTCTGTTGCCACAATTCCGCTTCCGCCGTAAGTTGGATAGCAAAGTATTCCTATTTTCATTTCTTTTTGTACAATGTATTATGTAAAAAGTATAAAGACTTTTTTGCTTTTTTAAAGCGTAACAAATTTACTCAATTACAGTCTTAGAATTTTTTGTTTCTAAGCTATTTTTTCTATCAGTTTGATTTTGAATTTTAGCCTCAACATCTATTCCGATTCCGAATTTTAAATTATCATTCACCAAAACCGGCAATCTTCCCCAGATTTTTGTCTGTCCCAAAATTCCACTTGCTGTTGCTTTCATAGAATCGTCATTATTTTCATAAGAAACCAAAACTGTGGAAACTTTAGAAGTATCAACATCTTTTAAAGCATAAGGACTTCCAAATACATCCAAAATCACATTTTGGTTTTTACTTAGCTCTGATAAAACCTTCTTGCTTGCATCAGAAATTTTGTAAGGTTTGTAGGCTGTAGAATTATCTTTATGAAAACCGATGATCACTTTTGAATTGGCTGGGATTGTATTAATTTCTGAAGCTTTTTTAAGAATAATTGTTGTTCTTGTATTTAGTTGGTTTAGAAAAATTTCATAAGGTGCTTCTTCTAATGGAACATAGTAGTAAGTTTCTTTGCAATCGAGAGGCAACATTTTTTTATCATCCTTAATTAATGTCAAAGCGTTGGAATACATTTTTTGAACGATTTCGGAATGTGAAGCGTTGTTCAAATCTTCATTAACATTTTCAGGATTGATATTGTTGTATTGATTTAAACCTAAATAATACTTCGTCAAAAGAATTTTCTTAACGCTCTCTTCTACCCTGTTTTGGGAAATTTCTCCTTTATCAATCGCTTGCTGAATCAGTTTTTTTCCCGTTGCAACATCTTGTGAAAACAGCATAATATCATTCCCAGCTTTGAAAGCCAATGCATCCAATTCCCCTGCTTTGAATTTGTTCGCAACTGCACCCATATTAAGTGCATCTGTGATAATCAACCCTTTGTAACCTAATTTTTCTTTCAAAACGCCGGTCACGATTTTTTTAGAAACCGAAGCTGGAATTCCCTTTTCATCTTCCAAAGTCGGAACATATAGATGTGCAACCATAACACCACCAATTCCTTTATTCATTAATGCCTTAAAAGGCGCGAGTTCTACTTCTTCCAATCTTTTCATATCGTGTGGAATCAATGGTAAATCCAAATGTGAATCCGTAGCCGTATCACCGTGACCTGGGAAATGTTTAATCGCTGCCAAAATTCTGTTATCCTGTAATCCATCGGAATAAGCCAAACCAGAATTCACCACATTATTGACATCGGAACCGAAACTTCTATTTCCAATGATTGGATTATTCGGGTTGGTGTTGACATCCACAACCGGTGCAAAATCCCAATTGATGCCCATTCTTTTGCAATCTTCAGCAATCTTCGCAGACATCTCGTAAATCAAATTTTTATCTTGAATTGCTCCTAAAGTGATTGCCCAAGGATATTTGTGTGCTTTTGCTATTCTCTGAAACAATCCCCATTCTGCATCCATCCCAATCATCAATGGAACTTTTGATTTCGCTTGAAATTCATTAACCAGATTGATTTCTCTCGCGGCATCATCCTGCATTAGAATTAATCCACCAATTTTATCTTGGTTAACAATATTTCTAATTTGGCTGATGTGTGCTTCATCTTTATTCGTATAAAGTGCTACAATGAACAATTGTCCCAACTTCTCATCTTGCGAAAGTGAATTGTAAGTTTTATCTACCCAATCATTCGCTTTTTTGATTTCCAAACTGGAAATATTTTTCGGCTGATACTGAGCAAAATAAAATTGCGAAATAAAAGTTATTATAAGAAGACTTAACCTTTTCATATTTTGAAAATCTAAAATTCAGAAAGTTTTCATAAAGATATTAATTCCACGGAAATTAGCTATTTTTATGGTCTGTAATTTGTAATTAAAATTTTAACGTAAAATATTTATACCTATGAAAAAGTTTTTGCCCCTTTTATTATTGCTAGTTGGTAGCTTATTCATCTTCAGCTGTAAGGATGACGATGATGATTATGTACCAGTGGAAGTCGATTATCCTGCAGTGTATGACGTGAATCTCAATCTTACACAAATCGCAACAAATAATTATGGATACAACCAGCCTTTTAACCGCCCGATGTTAGGCCAAGATATCGTTCTTGTCTATAGAAAAAGTAATCCAGGAGAAAGTGGATCTATTTGGGCACCTCTTCCTAAAAAATATTATTTTGGAAGTGAAGATATGGACTATACTTTTGACTTTACAACCACCGATGTGCAACTTGATTTATTAGCAAACTTTGACCTTTCTGCACAAAATGCTAGTTTTAAAAACACTTATCTAAATGGACAAACCTTTAGAATTGTTCTAGTTCCTGCAGTGTATGGGAATAAAAATGCTAACACTTCTGATCTTTCTAAAATGTCTTACGAAGAAGTTATCGCAAAATACAAAATCGATGACAGCAAAGTTGGAACATTATAATCCTAACTTCACAAATAAGTTTAAAACCACAGAATCTGTGGTTTTTTTATGATTGAAAATAAATAATACTAAATTAGTATGAATTGGAATTTTTATTGCTAAATTTGTTTTCCATTAATCATAAAATATTAAAAATATGTCTATAAAACTTGGCGACACCGCTCCGGATTTTGATGCAGAAAGCAGTTTAGGAAATCTAAATTTTTACGAATACCTCGGAGATTCTTGGGGGATTTTATTTTCTCACCCTGCAGATTACACTCCCGTTTGTACAACAGAACTGGGTAAAACATCACAACTTAAACCAGAATTTGATAAGAGAAATACAAAAGTTTTAGCATTAAGCGTTGACGGAATTGAAAATCATAAAGGTTGGATATCTGACATTAATGAAACCCAAAATACAGAAGTAGAATTCCCGATCATTGCGGACCAAGACAAAAAAGTATCCGAATTATACGATTTCATCCACCCCAACGCCAGCGCAACATTGACAGTTCGTTCGCTATTAATCATCGACCCCAATAAAAAAGTTAGATTAATTATCACTTATCCAGCTTCAACGGGAAGAAATTTCACAGAAATCCTAAGAGTTCTTGATTCATTACAATTGGTAGATGGTTATGGTGTAGCAACGCCTGTTGATTGGATAGACGGCGATGATGTAATTATTCCGCCAGCAGTTTCCCAGGAAGATGCCGAAAAGAAATTCCCAAAAGGCGTAAAAGTGGTGAGACCTTATTTGCGCTTTACGCCTCAACCTAATAAATAATTCAAATCTTTCAAAAACCAAAAAGCTCAGAAATTGATTCTGAGCTTTTTGATTTTTATTTGTAAGATTAAATTTTAATTAGTTGCGGTAAAGATTTCATTAGAAAACTCTCCATTGCTTTTTGGCATTTCTATAACGATATTTCCGTTTTCATAATATCCAATTGTAGATTCGCCAGAACCAAGCTTCACTCTGTAAACATCCTTTTTTGCTGTCGATTTGAAGGTCGCAAAAGGAACAGAACTATTGCCATCAACCAAAATAAACTGAGTATCGTCAATTTTTATTTTTTGTAATGTTGTTTTGCCATTGGTGTATCTCATAGCTGTAGATACTTGCGCGGGAGTTTCTTTTGAGCTTGATTCGGAAGAAACCTTAGCAACTTCAGAAGACTTTGATTCAACAACTTGTTCTACAGTAACTTTAGGATTGGAAACAGGAATTTTGACCAAAGTCTGTCTTAATGCATCCTGATAACCTGGCTCAAACTCTTTTATTGTACTACTTCCCTTTTCAGACAAAATTACTTTGTTGCTGCAGTCTTTAAATTGTAAAATCACCTTGTTTCTGAACATACTTTTATCGTCTAACATTTCTGCCGTCAGAATTTTGCAAGGATTCATGAGCGCGTCATTAGGCCAATTGGATTTAGAATCTGTAAGAACCTGATATTTCTTCGCTTTCAAAGAATTTTTGAGGATCATATCCAAACCGTAGGACTTACTGTTTTTAAAATTAGCCAACTCATCAGGGATTACTACATATTTGTAATCCGATACGATTTGAGCTTTGGCTGATATTAATAAGAAAATGGAGAATAAAATTGAGATTCTTTTCATTGTTTAAAATTTTAAGTAAAGTTAATTCCTGAAACCTTGCATATCCAATTTCAAAGAAAAGAAATTAGAATAAAAATTGGAACCACCGATTCCCGAGTTGGTAATGGCGTAATCTAATGTTAAGCCTTTATATTTAATTCCAATACCGGCGCTAGGCTGGAAGGAAACTTTTCTTTTCAAATCTTCGATGTCGGTAATCGATTGAAATCTATTGAGACCTAAACGTACGAATATCATATCCTGGAAAATCAATTCTCCTCCAACGTAAGGTGTGATACTCGCGAAATCTGTGGATACTAGAGCTGCGGTTTTTGCAAAATCAATATTAACACCAGCTTCTGGCAATAATTTCAAATCTCTATTGAATTCGTAAGTTTTACTGACACCAAGATTCAACTTGGGCATTGTTATTTCCATTTTGTCTGTCGGAGCTGGGTTAAATTCTTCCCCATTCACAACTGCTGATAATTCCTTTTGATTAATGGTCCAAAAGTTGACAGTGGTTGTAGCATCTCTCAGCATAAAACCGTAATTCCAATCGGTGTCCGTACGATAAACGGCTCCTATATCAAATCCAAAACCATAACCGCTGGCAAACTTCCCTACATTCCTGTAAACGACTTTTGCAGTTGCTCCGACATCTAATTTCTGGTTGCCGTTGGGATGAAAAGCGTAAGAAAATAATGCAGCATAATCTGAGGTTGAGAAAGAGCTGATTTTATCATAATCAATATTCCCCTCAGAATCTATTAATTGCGTTGTATTTAGAATATTATCAACCCCTAATCTTACTAATGAAATGGCAAAAACGCCATTTCCGTAATCCAAAGGTTTTGCATAAGCAATGTAATCGTATTTAGCAATGGATTCAAAATATTCTGCGTGCATTGCTGCGACTTGCCAATCGCGGTCAATTTTCATCAGACCAGCCGGATTCCACATCGGAGAATAAACATCATCCTGGTTAGAAATAACAGCACCACCCATGGCAAGTCCTCTTGCACCAGCTCCAATATTCAAAAATTCATTAGAATATTTTCTGATGATTTGGGCATCAAAGATTTGTGAAAAAATAATCAGTAAAAAAAATAAAATTCTTTTCATCAAAAGCTGTTTACAGATGGTTGCGTTCTGCAATTGTATCTTCTTTTTTTCGTTTTGATTTTATAATACCATTGATAACAATTGCTGTAATCATCACCAAAGAAGCAATATAAAAAATGGGACTCATATGCTCTGAAGCTCCAAAGATAAAAAAAGCCAGAATAATCCCATAAACAGGTTCAAGATTTACAGTCAGAATCAATGTGAAAGGTGAAATAAACTTCATCAGCTTTACACTTTCGAACATTGGATAAGCCGTAAAAACAGATGCCAACAATACTATTAACGCAATATCGGTATAACTTATTTCACTGAAAGAAGAAATTTGTCCTGTGAAAATAAAAAACAGACTAATGACCAACCATCCGCCGGCAATCTCGTAGAAAATAATATTTCCGGAACTGGTTTTGCCAAAAATTTTACCATTGAAAACCGAAAAAATAGTTCCGAAAAGCGCACAAAGGATTCCGTAAAATATGCCTTCTTTGTATTTCAATTCCGCGTTAAAAATCAGAGAAATACAAATCACAATGATGATTCCTATAATAACCTCGATCCAATCTGGTTTTCTTTTAAAAACCAAAGGCTCGATCAAAGCTGCAAATAATGTTGATAATGATAAGCAGGAAAGCGCGATTGATACATTGGAAACTTTAATTGACTGAAAAAAGAACAGCCAGTGAAAAGCCATAACACTTCCTATTCCAACCAATTTTAGCAACAAGCCTTTTGTAACTTTAATGCTTTCTTTTTTGACAATACGTAGATATAAGTAAAGAAAAACAGCAGCGAATGACATTCTGTAAAAAACCAAAAGTGGCGCATCAGTAGAAATCAATTTTCCTAAAATAGCTGTGAAGCCCCATAAAAAGACGATAAAATGTAACCTCAGCAGATAAGAATTCTTCATTAGGAATATTGATTTTCAATTTGCAAAATTAGGATAAATTTCTTGTTTTGAAGTCAATAATCTATGATGTCTCAACGAAAAAATCCGTACAAAAATTCATACGGATCTCTAATAAGAAAACTTATTAAAATAAACATAAACTAACTAAAAATTTATTTCATTTACCACTCAAACGGAAAATCCAGAGATATATTACAAAAAGGAATATTAAATTTAAAGTAATAACAATTAATAAACTCTTTCGTTTTGCCATCAATCAAAAAATTTTATCTTTAGACCCAAAGAAAACCCTATGGATTTAGAATTCAATAAAAGAGAAGATATCAACAAGCTGAAACTTTCTGACACCAAGAAAATTTTGTCCAAAATCAAATTAGGAGGCGGCGAAAAAGCGCTTCAAAAACAACGCGATCAAGGAAAAATGACAGTGAGAGAACGTTTGGAGTATCTTTTTGATAAGAATTCTGACACCATAGAAATCGGTGCATTTGCAGGTTACGAGATGTATGAGAAAGAAGGTGGATGTCCTGCTGGCGGTGTGGTTGTAAAAATTGGATACATTGCCGGTAAACAGTGTATTGTTGTTGCCAATGATGCGACTGTAAAAGCTGGGGCTTGGTTCCCAATTACAGGAAAGAAAAATCTTAGAGCTCAGGAAATTGCGATGGAAAACCGTTTGCCAATTATTTATTTGGTAGATTCTGCAGGTGTTTATTTGCCAATGCAGGATGAAATTTTTCCAGATAAAGAGATGTTTGGCAGAATTTTCAGAAATAATGCTAAAATGAGTTCTGCAGGGATTATTCAGATTTCTGCGATTATGGGAAGCTGTGTTGCTGGTGGCGCTTATCTTCCGATTATGAGCGATGAAGCGATGATTGTTGACAAAACGGGAAGTATTTTCTTAGCAGGAAGTTATCTTGTAAAAGCAGCAATTGGCGAATCGATTGACAATGAAGCTTTGGGCGGTGCAACAATGCACAGCTCAATTTCTGGTGTTGTAGATTACAAAGCCAAAGATGATAAAGATGCTTTGGATCGCATTAAAAATATAATGAAGTCAATCGGAGATTTTGAAAAAGCAGGCTTTGACAGAACCGAAAGTTTTCCTCCAAAAGAAAATCCGGACAATATTTTTGGAATAATGCCAGCTGTGAGATCTGAGCAATATGACACTTTTGAAATCATCAAATGTCTCGTTGACAATTCCGAATACGAAGAATACAAGCCAGATTACGGTAAAAGCATTATTTGTGCAACTGCCAGAATCGATGGCTGGAGTGTGGGAATTGTTGCCAACCAAAGAAAACTCGTAAAAAGCGGAAAAGGTGAAATGCAATTCGGCGGTGTGATCTATTCTGATTCTGCTGATAAAGCAACACGTTTTATTGCTAACTGTAATCAGAGAAAAATTCCGTTGGTATTTCTTCAGGACGTTACAGGCTTTATGGTTGGATCAAAATCTGAACAAGGCGGTATTATAAAAGACGGTGCAAAAATGGTCAATGCGGTTTCTAATTCTGTGGTTCCCAAATTCACTGTGATTACCGGAAATTCTTATGGCGCAGGAAATTACGCGATGTGTGGAAAAGCTTATGACCCAAGATTGATTGTGGCTTGGCCGTGGGCAGAATTAGCCGTGATGGGAGGTTCGCAGGCAGGAAATGTTTTATTACAAATCCAGGAATCTTCGCTTAAAAAACAAGGAAAGGAAATTTCGGAAGATGAAAGGAAAGAGATTCTTGACAAAATTCTGAAAGATTACAACAAACAAATCCAGCCGACTTACGCTGCAGCAAGGCTTTGGACAGATGCTATCATTAATCCTCTCGATACCAGAAAATGGATCAGTATGGGAATAGAAGCGGCTAATCATTCTCCAATTACAGAAAAATTTAATCTAGGTGTGATTCAAGTATAAAATTTATTTTATCTTTGCAAGACACACTTATAAAGATGAAAAATTTATTTATTCCGATTGCCGGTTTCCTGGCAATCACCAACTTGTATGGACAATGCGCCATTACACCAAGTAAAATCCCAACCCCAAACGAAATCACAACCATTACGGTTAATGCCGATGCGCAATGTGATGAATGTTATTCCTGGAAATCGTCCAACGAACAAGTTGTAAAGATTGAAGGCAACAACAAACTGAAAAGTGTAAATCTGGCAGGAAAAAGTTTTGGAAAAAGTACAATTTCTGTTTCTATCTTAACAGATAAAGGCGTTGTGCTATGCGAAAAAAACATTGACATTGTTGACCCAAAACAAAATCTTCTTGAGAACAGTTGTGGTATCAATATCGATGATTTCAAAGATGTTAAAGTGAGCGAATCTATTATTTCGTTCTTTCCAAATGCCAATTCCGGAGATTATCTTTACAAATGGACTGTAACTTATGCCAATGGTGAGGCCAGTGAATCCACAGAAAAGATTCCGCAATTCACATACTCTGAAAGTAATTACATCAATTCTGTAAAACTTAAAATTAGCAACAAAGTTCTTTTGTGCTCTATTACATTGTCGAAAAAATTTGATGCTAACTATTGGAAAGCTTCCAAAAACATCGTGGAGCAGAAAGTATATTCTCCAATCAGTTACAGCGATTATGTGAAACCGACAGACAAATCTAAAATATCACATTAAGTCTTAAAAACTTAAATAAACTGAAGAAACTTCCAGCAATGGAAGTTTTTTTTATTCCCAATTTCAAATAAATTTTAATAAAATTAAAATATTTTTTAACTTTATTAAAATTATTATTACATTTGTAAAACAAAATTAAACTAAATGAAACTTCCCATTATATGTCCAAGTTGTGATCACACTCTGAATGTAAGTCAGATGAAATGTCCTTCTTGCGCAACACAAGTCAATGGCGATTATGAACTTCCTACGCTTTTGAAACTGAGCAGGGATGATCAGGACTTCATTCTCAACTTTTTTCTTTCCAGCGGAAGCATAAAAGAAATGGCAAAACAAGCCGAACTTTCTTATCCCACAATGAGAAATAAAATGGATGACCTCATCGAAAAAGTCAAAAAACTTCAAAACTAAAACTATGACTTGGAAAACTATATTCAATCCGTTTGAGAAATACGATGAGAAAACATTGTTCATTGTTGGAATTGCATTCCTGATTCTTCTGATTCCTATCGGTTATTGGACCAATGCTTATTTTACCAGCATCTACAGAATCTCATATTTGGAGGAAAGCGACCTGTATGGCATTATTGCTCCCACGCTTATCAGCTTTGTTTCAACCATTATTGTACTGTATCTTTTAGGAATTATTCTATACCGAAAAACCAGAATTATTGACATCGTTAATACAGTTTTGATTTCACAAATTCCTATTATCCTGCTACTATCAACAGAAAAAATACATTATATAAAAAACGTTGGCGACAGAGTAAGAACTTATCAGGAGAATCCTTCCATTGCTTTTCCTTTCTTGGATTTTGTAATATTGATGCTCGTGATTTTTATTACATTGGGTAGTTTGATTTACAGCTTCGTTCTTTTCTATAATGGATTCAAAACCGCTACTAATATTAAGAAATGGCAGCATATTACACTCTTCTGTGTGATTACATTTCTGACCGTTGTCATTTGCCAGATATTCAATAACTAAATACTAATTTTTTATGAAAACCAAACTTTTATTGGTGCTGATTTTATTAGCACAGACTTTTTACGCCCAAGATTTAACAGGTTCCTGGAGAGGTGAAATCGATTTAGGAACGATGAAACTCCCTCTGATTGTTGAAATCAAAAAAGAGAACAACGCTTACATTTCTACTGCAAGAAGTCCAAAACAAGGAGACAAAATTATCCAGGTTGATAAAACTGAATTCAATAATAATGAATTGATTTTTGAAATGAAAGAGCTGAAGGCGTCTTACAAAGGTCAATACAAGACCGATCATTTTGAAGGAACATTCGAACAAAACTCAAGATCGTTCCCATTAAGTTTTTACAGAAATGACGGCACCGATAAATCAAGTCCAAAAGATGAAAAAATCAAAAACATCGGCAACAGAGAAATCAATACTAAGAAAATTGATGAATTCCTAAACTACTTAACGGCGAACAAACAGTCTGTTGGAAGTATTTCGATTTTCAGGAAAGGGAAAGAAATCTACCAAAGAAACTTTGGGCAAGACCAATTACCTAATGTAAAATGGAATCCCAACACGCAATATCAGGTTGGATCTATCAGCAAATTGTTTACAGCAGTAATGCTGATGCAACAGGTAGAAAAAGGAAAACTGAACATCAATGACAAGCTGTCCAAATATTACCCTGAAATCCCAAATGCAGACAAAATCACCATCGAAAAACTGATGAATCACACCAGCGGTCTTGGAGATTATGTTGGAGAACATTACCAATGGATTTTCAAAAAATCAGTCGGAGACAGAGCAATTCTTGATACGATCAAAGCACAGGGCGTAGAGTTTGAGCCGGGAGAAAAAACGAGATATTCCAATTCCGGTTATTATCTGTTGAGCAGAATTTTGGAAAAAGTTGCCAAGAAGCCTTATAATGTTCTTCTGAAAGAAAATATCACCAACAAAGCCAATATGCAGAATACTTTCTCGGTTCTTGATAATCCGAAAAACGTTTTCAAGTCTTTTGAAAATAAAGACGGAAATTGGGTAGAAATTGAGGATTTCGATTTTCATAACTGTATCGGTTTGGGCGATATTGTTTCTACGGCTTATGACCTCAATCTTTTTATTAATGCCTTGTTCGATAATAAGTTCGTTAAAAAAGAAACGCTGGAAAAGATGCTGCCAAAGCCAAGTTCAGATCTAAAATTCGGATTAGGAATAATGCCTGTTCCGTTTTATAATCAGGTTTCTTTTGGACACGGAGGTGATACAGCCGGAAGCCACTCCATCACATCTTATAATACGAAAGAAGATTATTCGGTTTCTATGGTTATTAATGGAGAAGAATTTCCGCATAACAATCTTGCTATCGGCATCCTGAGCTTGATTTATGATTTAGATTATGAATATCCTAAATTCGGATCTGAAGCTAAGGCTTCTAAAACATCTAAGAAATTCCAAAAATATATTGGCGATTATACTT